>Ga0206130_10006779_pt1 | contig 12950 bp, 10 predicted proteins | sample Helgoland_Spring_9_FD_148637 | JGI IMG/M metagenome (GOLD analysis project Ga0206130, IMG submission 148637) | Pelagic subsurface seawater microbial communities from Kabeltonne, Helgoland, North Sea - Helgoland_Spring_Bloom_20160512_1 | ecosystem: Environmental > Aquatic > Marine > Epipelagic ... | reverse complement strand
TAAAAAATAGTAAATAGAAAAAAGAAAAAGAAAAAGAAAAAGAAAAAGAAAAAGAAAAAGAAAAAACAATCCTTATCGTAAAGGATTGTTTTTTTATGCACAGCTATAGATATACGACAATCATTATCCGGAATAAGGACTGACTCTATTGGAACCAGCAGCTGCTTTTCCCAATACCATAAACGCAATGATTGCAAAGAAGATTCCGCCTACAAGGAGTTCGCCCATAATTATTTGAAGAATTGGTTATACGTGACTAGTGTGTTTTGATGCATAGAAGCGGGGTCTATCAAACGAATTCAATTTTACAGAAGATATATCGCAGGAGATAAAAAATGAACCGTTATATAGGAACATTTTTTTTGTTTTTGTTTTTGTTTTTGTTTTTATTCATCATCGGAATCGGTATCGTCATTCCAATCCCAAGTGCGCCTTGGTCGGGACCTCTGCAGCTTTGGAGGTGATGGGAAGACATCTGCGATATCGTCAATCACTGGAGTTCCAAGAGAGAGGATAGTGGGTTCAGAAACAGTCTCCACGGGTTCAGAAACAGTCTCCACGGGTTCAGAAACAGTCTCCACGGGTTCAGAAACAGTCTCTACAGGTTCACAAACAGTCTCTACTGGTTCAGACTGGTTCATCGCGACTTGTAACCATGAGCGATGACCAGACGTGTTCGGTGAAGAGGCGACAACCACCGATGACGAGCTCTCTCTCTCTTCGCGTTCAGAAATGTCCGACAAAGAAGGCGCCAATGAACTCACAGAGGAAGCGCGCGAACGATTGCGACGTTGTTCTTTCTTGGCGGCGACAGGACAATATTTGGCAGAATGGCCCTTGTTTTTACAATATTTACAAACAGTCTGTAGAATGAGCGGACAAGTGATGGGACTACGGGGATTAGAATTCATGCGCGTCCAATGGCTGGTATAGATAGTCGCGGATTGCTTTGCCTTAAAGCAGACTCCACAATAAGGCGTGCGACCTTTGGATGATTTGGGGGCAGTTTTTGACCGACCGAGCTTGGTGTCAATGGTCAATTGCGCCGGACGTTTTGTTTGAGATTGCGAGGTGGACATGTTGTAGTTGTTGTTGTTGTTATTATTAGATATGGTGTGGATAAGAGAGCAAACCGCGTAAATAATTCAATTTTATATAGAGCGGTGGGAAAAGGAGAACTTTTATTATGTATATTCATAGTAAAAATAAAGGGTTCATTCAGCAATTACGTATACGGGTCAATGCCCTTTTCATTGAGGATCTCCACTAAGAAAGTGAGTTTGACTGGGTCAAATCCGGCGCCAGAAGCAGGCATGCCATAGATCAGAATGTAATAATTATATACTGGGGCCAAGCGGAAAGCGCGAGCCAATCCGAAGGAGTTCACGTTATCTACATCCGCGACATTTTCTACATTGACCTTGTTCAATAGTTCACTGACGCGGGCTTCCAATATATTTTTATCAACACGCAAGAGGACGTTTTCGCCATAAACAGTATACGAATTTACGGCGCCCACCAATGTTTGTTCTGCGATTTGTAGGAGCAAAGTAAGGTCATTGTTGGTGGTTTGTGCCTGTATTTCTTGTAATCCTTCATACAACTGTAGATATTGGTCATTATTATTGGGGATGGCCTCGTAATCCTTGGACGCCATATTGGCACCATAGAGAGATTCAATGAGTTTAAGAATATCATAATAGGTGCTGCTAATTAAATCCACATCACCGGAGGAGGCCGATGAACCAGTTAGTCCAAGTGAAATAGGGTTCAACAAGGAGCGAGCAATACCCAGGTCGGTTGAATTGTTAAATAATGATTTGCCTACCATTCAAATACAAATCCTGGCAAGGGTGTTATTATAATAGATACATAAGAAAATATCTTGCGAATCATGACGAAGCATACGTGGCGAAGCAAATGAATTTCCGGGAAGATGTGTCGTGGCTGTGTAGAGCGTGTTGGCTAATGAGTTTGGTAAGTTCGGTTTGAATGGTATACCCATGGGAGGACAAATAAGCAAGGAGAGAGGGAATATCTTGTTGGGTCATAAAATGGTGTGGGTGTTGCAGAGAGACGTGATGGCCGATATCTTGTTTGGAATACCGCAACAAGACATAGGAACAAGCCGAAGAGAAGGGACTGCGTGTTTGGAATTCGGACAAAGGAGGGAAACGCATGGGAGTGACCATATCAGCAAGGGGTCCAGGGGGGACAGCGGAGACCACGATAATTTTATGATAGGTTTGTGAAAATGAATCCAATACGTTATCTAAATAAAAAGAAACGGATTGATTTGATAGGTCAAACACACTCGGTTGCATATACATAACATGGAGAAAACGAATGAAAACAATAGGCAAAAAACAAATATAAAGAACACGCACTATATATAAATAGGAAGAGAGTTCCTGAAATGCTTTCATAGCTCAGTTGGTTAGAGCATTCGACTGTTAATCGAAAGGTCAGAGGTTCGACCCCTCTTGAGAGCGAAAAATCCCCTAATTGTAAACAAATAAGATAATCCTATGTGTTTACAATCAACAAAACAAACAAAACAAACAAAACAAAACAAAACAAAAATAAAAAATATGAACAATATATAAATAAATGGAAGGAACGAAACAAACAATCACGATAGAGACCCCAAACAAATCCTCTGCGAACTTTCCCAAACTAATAAACCAAGGAACATATGGATGTGTGTTTCGTCCGGCGTTTTTATGTGATGGAAACACGTTGAAAGAGGACGAATATATCACCAAGGTCCAAGTCCGGGACATAACGTCGCAAAAAGAAGAAGACATCGGGAATCAACTGAAATCAACGTCAAATGCCAACGAATATTTTGCAGGTATTGTGAAGACTTGTCCGATAGATTTATCAAAAATAGAAGACAACGAAGTAAAAAAGTGCGATTTCATAGAAAAACAGGCAATGAGCGAGACGCCGCAGGAAGAATACATGGCGAGCACAATAAAATATGTAGGAAAAGAAGACATCATAGACTATTTTCTGTCCCGAATAGACAAACCCCAGCAATATGTGATGTCGCTGTTTCATATGCATTTCCATTTGTTGACCGCGCTGTGTCATTTACAGACGGCAAACATAGTCCATTATGATTTAAAATCAAACAATGTGATGATACATGACGTAAAAAAGACTCCCGTGATAATAGATTTCGGAATCTCTTTTGCTGCCGAAACGAAGCCGGACACACTAGACAATGCGAATCCTTTTTATGTATACGGGGCCGACTATAGTCCTTGGTGCATGGACATCCACATCATCAATTATATGTGGCACAAACTGAAGAGCGAAAGTCCGTTACAAGAATCCATCAAAGAAGAGCATATCCAAGAAATAGTAAACGACTATATGGATACCAACTCATCGATGGAGATGCTAACCAATACAGAAAGGACTGCAATGAAAACGTCTTGGAACGAATATTTGTCTTCCTTTGTGGGGAAAGAATGGGATTCGTTATACAATGAGTTATGGAATGCGCGGTGGTCATGGGACAATTACTCCATTGCGCTGATGATGTTAAAATACACACGCGGAGCATTCAAAGTAAGGGAAAACGAATTTAACCAGCACTATGTAGCATTATTAAAGAAGATAATCAAGGCGACTCCGGACAGTCGTTTTGATGCACAACAAGCAAAAGAAGAGTTGCTACAAGTGATGAAAATGAGCAAACAAGAGAAATACGAACTCATTGAATCCGCAAAAGAAAAGATGTTAAAAGATAGAAGACACAATATGTTAACGCATAAAAAAGAGAGTTTGCTAGAGACGCGCCACGCATTGTAATTCCATGGGTTGTAGACGCGATTGGTTAAGTATAGAAGAAATGAGTGTTTGTGAAGTACTGTCTTGACAAATATATTGAAGGGCGCGTAACAAATAGAACGACGAACCGGAGAGAAACAGCGTTCCCTTGTCGTGTAGCAAGTCTGAAATATCGTTAGAGAAGTCGCTATATACGTTCCAAAAGAGGAACGACGGTAATACTAACTGTTGCGAAGAAAAGAGTGAATGAAGTTGTTTCATACAAGGAATCTCGGGGTTAGAGCTGAACACCAAGCATTTCATATACGCGGACGGTTCATAATGTTGATAACACGTTTGGAAAGAGGGGGACGAAAAGAATGAAAATGCGTGAAGCAAGTTGCTGGTTGTGCTAGGTGAGCGACCGATAGTATGAAACACGGTTTCCACACAAGATAAAAAGTTATCACAGCCGGCCAAGGAAACCCAAGTAGGAACGGTGTCCACGAGCAACAGCCGTTTAGAATATTCGCCGGTTTGATGAAACGCGACTGCGATGGCCATTCCTACTGCGTGATACAAGGGGTCTTGATTATGTAATCGCATTTTGGCGGAAATGTCCACCATGGGTAAAAATCCAGAAAGATGAAACGTGGGGACAATAGACGTGTGTTTCTCCCATAACTGGTTCAGATACTGTTGGTGGTGTTGTAACGACTGTGTATCAGAGACAGACGAAGTCAGCAACGCATAGGCTTCCTTGACAAAGTATCCCGGCGAATAGCATGCGTAGAATGCGTTCAAGTTCGCGGGTGTATCGGAATGGTCAAATGTGTTCATATCGTCATCGGATGGAGGAGGAACATACCGGTCATGTGTATCATAGTAGTGCGACCGAACGGTAGAATAGGCGCGCTGTTTACTTGGGTCGGGTTCCGGTTTGTCGGACAACAGAAAAAAAGAACGCTGTCTGGCCAACGAAAACTTGGGGATACTTGTAGGCACAATGTCTTGAAACGCGCGAGAACATTGTTTGATCTCGATGGTTTGTATGGCTTTATTCAAGCTGGCGGTCTGTTTGCGATAGGTGCGATAGCATTTCAACAGTGCTTTGTTGTATGAATCTGTGTGTATCTTTGCGGTTTTCAACACATAGGGAGAATGCGTTTGTGTCCAATGGACGGCCATTCTGCGAAAGAGCCAATCAAAGCGTTTGTTTTCTCGTGGCACCCATTTCGCTGCGTGACTCAGTGCGTCGGGGTTGTATGCGTTCGTGGAATATTTCCATGTGTGCACATCTTGTATAAGCTGGTTGTTCATCAACGAAATAGAAAAATCAACAAGGGGATGTGTTTCTCCCTGAGGACTGTGTATTTTAAGAAATTCGCACAAATATTTAATGTCTCTCCATGAACCATATCCTGCGGTATTTTCGTCAATATCGCGAACAAAATGTGTGATTGCGTGTTGCACAAGGTCCGGATAAAGATCATACCACCCCCATAATAAAAAATACGATGCTTGGTGCTCCCCTTTGCCCAAGAAATAGTCTCGCGTATGTGCGATGAGTTTATAAAATTGTGTAAATGTGCCATGATAACATGAATCAACCCCCTGTTGTTGTAAATGGCGAAACAGAGACAATACATTTTGTAGACGCTGATACAAAGTATCGTAATGGCGGGAATCTTGGTTTCGTGTAAGGTGAAAATAAAAGAAGACAAGTTCATCGCGAAAATATTGCGAATAATGATTATGCGCGCAATGCACGTCTTCTTGTAAACATGGGAACTCGTCGTCGTCGGATAGTGATTGTGTGGTATGACTCATAGGAGAATGAGATGGACGTAACAAATCGCTAATAAAAAGAAGAAAAAGCATTTATATTCTTTTTATTATGTTGTAAACAAATTAGGGTAGGTGTTTGCGCGTTTTTCGGGAACCAGAAAAAGAGCGAAGCACGAGTTCTTCTTGTGGGGGCTCGCCCTCGGTTGTGTGAATACGAACACGTTTCGTTTTGGCATGTTTACTAGATGAAGCAGAAGAGTGTTTCTTCTTTAAAATAGATTTCAAAGTATGTTGATGAGAACATGGAACTTCGTGTAAGAAAAAATAAAGAGTGTTTACGTTATGAAAAATAAAGATAGAAAACGGAATAGAAATAGACCTGACCGTGGAGTAATGTTGTAGGAAAGGGGAATCCACTCCGCACGTAGTATTTGAAAAGAGTTGGATATGTTCGGGCTCTAAATCTACTAAAAAAGAAGAAATGTGATGTAAGGTGAATTTCTTAGAAGCATGTTGTTTTTTGATATCCGACAGCAACCCCAATATTCGCTCTTCAGTGAGAACCGTTTGATTGGAAGCATCGTTTGTCGGTAAAGGTTCTCGGAGTGAGGTAACATGTGTAATGTGTTTAGTGGTATCCAAGAAGACAAATTGTAGTTGAATGGAGTCCATCGGTTCACGGCAATAATTGGTTTGGATATTATGTAACATGTCTTGTTCTCGCATCCATGTATCATCAAGAATATCAGATGACTGGGAACAGTCCATTGTGTTTTGTATATTGCCCTAAAAAGAATTACAAATTCAAACCAAGAACGAGAACCGGAGAGAGGTCGTCTCGTTAGATATTAGATATAATATTTGAGGATAACGATACCTGAGCCACCTTTTCCACCAGTCATGGCGTCTGCACTGACAGCGGTTGCTCCGCCGCCGCCATTACCGGTATTGGGTGCTCCATCAGTGCCATTTGCGCTATCAAAAACGGTTCCACCCTCGCCGCCCAGGCCATATGTAGAGTCTGTGCCCGAGATGGAGTTAACTAAACCAGTGCCACCGATTTTGGATACTTGAGGCGTGAGGTCGGCACTACCGCCAGCACTGGTATTACCGCCACCACCACCGCCATTGTCTCCGTTCAGATTGTTTCCAGCACCGTAACCGCCAGTAGGCGCAACAAGGCCATCCACGGCAGAACCTCCCAATCCTTGAAATTCACTACCTACGCGACTCAGATAACCGCCTCCTCCGCCAAAAGCAGTAATAGAGCCGAAGGAGGAACTTTCTCCGGTGACTCCACTAGACTCGTATGGCTCTACAAGGGTGGACCCGATTCCGCCGTTACCGCCGTCGCCTACAGTGATAGTGTAGTTGGTTTTAGGCATGACATCAAATGAACCGCCTAAAACTACTCCCGCTCCACCGCCACCTGCCGAGCCTGTATCATAAGCTCCTCCGCCGCCACCGCCGCCTCCAACGATCAAGTATTCAACGCTTTTTACATAAGGGGGAGTTCTCCATGTATAACTTCCGACAACATCATAGACTGATATAACCAACTCATCCGCAATATATGTTTCTAGCGGTGTGCACATAAACAATGTGCTTTTGCATCCAGATCGCTTATGTTTTATTCTCCAGTTTTTAGTAGTCATTATATATTAATACATGATTTAATTTATGTCTGCTTTTCAATCGGTAAAGTAAGGGCAGTTAAAACAACAAAATAAAAAAGTATATAAATAAAAAAATAGACATAATATGTCTCGATACAGCACAAGTAAACAATAAATTATTTGAAAAGAATGTTATGAATGAGAAAATTCAATATAATTTGCACGAGACAGCAATCCACACTGTGGATTTTCCGAATCCTTTGAAAATATCACATACGCGTATATGTACCGTTTCAAGGATAAACAACTGATACAAAAATAAAAATAAAAAGAAAAGCCAGTGTCAGTAGTAGAAGATGACGTAGTCATCGTGGGGGTGCCGAAAAAGTGTATCTAAATATAAAGAAGTAAACCAATAGTACACCGAACCTATCATATAAGTGGGTAAATGACGACAAAGAATTGTTAATATTCATGATATAATTATTTTGTATATGATGAATGGATAAAATTGAAAAGAGACAATTTCTAAAAATAGAAAGAAACAACGAATAGAACGATGACACAAAAGAAAGATGTCTTACAATCAATTTGTATTCCCCGCGTAAATACTACCATGACGAAAGAGTATATACAATCCAAAATAGAGAAATTGGGTCTGGGAAAAATAGAATACATCGCGGAGCGACCTCTTAAAAACGATGATGAACACAAGCGAATTATCATCAAATACAAGTGGAACTACGAAAATTCTCATGTGGAGAATATCAAGAAGAAGATAGAAGAAACGGGGTCACTCAAGTATGTATACAACATGCCGTGGTATTGGAAAATATGTAATACCCGTCCGCAAGTAGCATAATTGGGTGGGGGTTATACTTCATCAATCAAAAACGAAAAATACTTAGCTAATCTGGGTTCAAGACTATGTAAATATTCTTGCGTTAGCGAAGGTTTTTTTCTGAGCGATGCCGGTAAAAAATAACAGAACCGTCTTTTTCCGACCTCTACACTTTTGATTTCTCGGGAAAACAAATCGTCCATGATGGAATACGTATTTTGAAACTCCAACAATTCGTCCTTGACTTTGTTTTTGATTCCATACAAATAGGTGAGGCGCTGGTTTTCTTGTTGCCGTTTCATAATACTGTGGGTGGTTTGCTGTAAAGATGCGCCCAGAACAAGGTCTTGCTTTTCCCACTTGTAAAGAATATAATGGATTTCATTTTTGACATTGCGCAGTCTTTCAATCAGTTTCGTTTTGTATATTTTATTCTTTTTGATGAATGAGAAAATATTGACGTAGCTAATAATGGGGAAGATGGCTTTGACTTCTTCGGGAATCAAGACGGTGCTGTGAATTGCGTATTCATTCAGCTTGGATTCGGTTTCGTTGAATTTCTGTAAAACAATTTGTGAAATTTCCTTTTCATTGTTGAGCAGTATCAGTTTGCTATTCGTCAATTCAAGGGAGGTTTGTATATTTTCCAGGTGATTGGCCATTTGTGAATAGGATTGAATAGAAGTTTCCCATTTCAAATAATTGACTAGCGAAATAAAGAACGTGACGATGGCGTTCAATCCGGAAGTGATTTCCAAGTTCCATGGATTACACGATAAGAACGGCGAGGTAATCGTGAGCATCGCACTCAAGAACAAGGTAGGGAACGTCAGAGAATTCAATCGCATTTGGGTCATATTTTTGGATTCAATATACAACTGCTTTTGACCCTTGATAAACGTAATCAGAATATCAATTTCGCTGGACAGCGGCTGTTGTATGTCCATTTCGTAATACTTGTATACGGCCTTTTCAATATCGGAGAAACGGAATTTCTTGAACTTGTGTTCCAGCGAATAATTAGACAAAGATTGGTCGTTTCCGTAGACCGCGTCATTCGTATACGAGTCGTGGTCATTGGTATGGTCTAATTCGTTTTCATCAACGTCACTGTTGGTGCGACTGCCGAAGCGACTGCCAAGAATAGACAATATAGGGCTATCTCTGTCTACAAAATGCGCCTGGTCAAGATGGTCTGGATGAAGGAGAGGAGGAACCAAAGACGTCTCGGGGACCTGTTCATCGTGCGTATGTATGCTTGTCCGCACCTTATCTAAATCGCGCTGGGTAAGACTCATAAAATGGTTGTCTGTGTAGTCAATCAGATTGGTTTCGGGCTGAACGTTTTCCAGCCGGATTTGTTTGGAACCAATGACGCCAGACGATATTTCAATCACAAACGGAGTATCTGAAATTTCGTCTGTATCGCCCGAATGTGTATATGAAATTGCGCTATTGTTTCCCTCGCCCGACGAACGTGTTTCGCTATGGTCGTGGTTGTCATCAGTAGGATTCATGTGTAGAGTTTATATAATTTATATAATCTACATAAAACTGTTTATACTATTTTGTGGGTTGATTTTCATCAGTGGGTTGATATTTGTCTATAAGAATTTCTAGTTGTTCTTTTTGATGTAGATAGTGAACGTATGTTTCATTACAACCGCATTGTTTACATGCACATTTTGATTTATGTAGTGAAAGGCGATACATAGTAAGTTGTGTCGGTCCAAATGTATATGTAGGAACACGAATGAATTGTTTATATATCCATGAAGGAAGGGATTTTAAATGGGTCAACATAGCAATCATATAGAGGAATATTTAACTAATTTAACAATGTAACAAATTTAAATAATGTAAATAAATTAATTATTTCGATATAATATATACTATTAAAATAACATGTCTTGGTTAGCAGATGCAAGTGCGAATAGAATAGTAAAAAGTTACATACAAGATTTTGTGGATGTAAGTGGAAATTTCAAGGTACGACACGCTGTGTCGGAAACGGTGGACACCGGACCGATCGCTTGGAGTCAATTGGGAGCAGATATAGATGGCGACGCCGAATATGACTGGTCCGGACTTTCGGTATCAATAAGTGGCGATGGAACCACGGTCGCAGTTGGGGCTTACCGCAATGACGGCGATACTGAGGTTCTCCAACATTGGATAGGTCAGGTGCGAATCTTTGAATACAGTGGAAGCAGTTGGAGTCAAGTAGGAGATGATATATATGGCGACCTCGGGGGTAACGAGGCAGGATATTCGGTATCATTAAATGGCGATGGAACCAGAGTCGCATTTGGGCTTCCCGGTGCTGACTTGCTTCAAAATGGCTCAACCGCAAATGACGCAGGTCAGGTGCGAGTGTATGAATATTCAAATTCAACGTGGGGTCTATTGGGAGGTGTTATATATGGCGAAGCGGGGCAAAACGACGCGGGAGAATCGGTATCATTAAGTAGCGACGGAACTGTAGTAGCGTTTCAATGCGGCCGAGCTGATACTAATGGCGAGGATACGGGCGCTGTCCGGGTTTATGAATATAACGGAAGTAGTTGGAATAAACTGGGTTCTGATATAGGTGGCGAGCAACGTCTTACGTATTCAGGAGTGGTATCATTAAGTGGCGATGGAACGACAGTTGCTATAGGAGTTGAGGGAAATGATGGAGGTGGGTCTGATGCAGGTCACATTCGTGTATTTGAATATAGTGGAAGCAGTTGGAGTCAAATCGGGTCTGAAATAAATGGCGCCACGGCAGGAGACAGGACAGGAAGGTCGGTATCATTAAACAGCGATGGAACTATACTAGCAGATGGGTCTAGAGGCAATAGTGGTCGTGCGCGAATATTTGAGCGCAGTGGAAACAGTTGGGTTCAATTAGGAGCGGATATAGATGCCGAAGCAACCAGTGACGGTGCAGGATATTCGGTATCATTAAGTAGCGATGGAACCATCGTCGCCATTGGGGCCATAGGCAATGCTGTTGGTAACAATGCTGGTCACGTGCGTATTTATGAATACGATGGAAGCAGTTGGAATCAAGTAGGAGCTGATATAGATGGCGAAGCCGCAGATGATCAGTCAGGATATTCGGTATCATTAAGTAATGATGGAACCAGAGTTGTAATTGGGGCTCCGTACAATGACGGCGGCGGTGTTGATGCGGGTCATGCCCGTATTTATAATAAGACTGGTGGACTAGTAACATCCCAAGTAAGCAAAGATACCATGGACGTAAGCGGTGGGATAGTAACATTTTTTCAAGGGGACACGGTTTCTCTTGTAGACACCGGACCGGTTGCTTGGAGTCAATTAGGAGCAGATATAGATGGCGAAGCTGCTGGTGACAACTTTGGAACATCCATATCATTAAGTAGCGACGGTACCAGAGTCGTTATTGGTGGCATCACCAATGACGGAACCGGTGCTGATGCGGGTCACGCGCGAGTGTATGAATACAATGGAAGTGCTTGGAGTCAATTGGGTGCTGATTTAGATAGCGAAGCAGCAGGCGACTATTTCGGAACGTCGGTATCAATAAGTAATGATGGAAACAGAGTCGCGGTTGGAGGTGTCTTAAACGATGGAGGTGGTGTTAATTCGGGTTATGCGCGTGTGTATGAATACGATGGAAGCAGTTGGAATCAATTAGGAGCAGATATAGATGGCGAAGCCTCATCTGACTATACCGGAAAGTCAATATCATTAAGTAGTGATGGAACCATCGTCGCAGTTGGAGGACATTTAAACGATGGAAATGGTTCGAATGCGGGTCATGTGCGCATTTTTGCATACATTGGAAGCAGTTGGACTCAATTGGGCGCTGATTTAAATGGTCCAGCTAGCGATGCCTATTTCGGAGCTAGTGTATCATTAAGTAGCGATGGAACCATCGTCGCAACTGGGGCTTTCAACACTACTGGCAGTAGCTCATACTCGGGTAAGACAAGTATTTATGAATACAATGGAAGTAGTTGGAGTCAATTGGGTGCTGATATAAGCGGCGAAGCTGCAAATGATAAGTCAGGATATGATGTAGCACTAAGTAGCGATGGCACTATCGTCGCAATTGGTGCTAGATTCAATGACGGAGGTGGTAGCAATTCAGGTCATACACGTATTTATGAATACAATGGAAGCAGTTGGAATCAAGTAGGAGCAGATATAGATGGCGAAGCCTCAAATGACGAGTCTGGATTTTCGGTATCATTAAGTGGCGATGGCACTATCGTCGCAGTTGGAGCACACTATAATGACGGAAATGGTGATAATTCCGGTCATGTACGTATTTATGAATATGACGGAAGCAATTGGAATCAAGTAGGAGCTGATATAGATGGCGAAGCCGCAGGTGACTCGGGTGGACATGATGTATCACTAAGTAGCGACGGAACCAGAGTCGCAATCGGTGGAAAGTACAGCGATGGCAGTGGTGCTGATGCGGGTCATGCGCGTATTTATAATAAGACCGGTGGAGTAGTAACAACCTACACAAGCATAGAGACAATGAAGATAGAAGACGGAACCGTGGACATAAGCGGAACCACGTGGATAAACCAAGGACAAAGCGGAGCGAGCATCGCGAGTAGCAACCAAGGCGCATTCATCGTAGAAAGTGCGGGAACCAGTTCGAGCAATGCAGTCGTCTATGTGGAAACCGCCGGTCAAACCCAAGCATTTTCCATTCGCGAAAACGGAGACTTGTATAGTGCGAACGCCTTACAGCATTCATCGGATGATCGTAGAAAGACAAACGAACAATACATCACGAATGCGACGGAAACCATCCAGAAGTTGTCTCCGCAAATTTATACGAAGTTGAACGACCTGGTCCAAAACGGCGGAACGCCAACAAAGACGGAGAGTGGATTAATCGCACAAGAAATCTACTACAATGCGCCTGAACTGCGTCA
>Ga0206130_10006777_pt1 | contig 12954 bp, 10 predicted proteins | sample Helgoland_Spring_9_FD_148637 | JGI IMG/M metagenome (GOLD analysis project Ga0206130, IMG submission 148637) | Pelagic subsurface seawater microbial communities from Kabeltonne, Helgoland, North Sea - Helgoland_Spring_Bloom_20160512_1 | ecosystem: Environmental > Aquatic > Marine > Epipelagic ... | reverse complement strand
ATAGTGACCTCAGGCATGAGTGCCCTCCTCTTCACCAGCTTTTGCTGCGTCTTGTGCAGCACGTTTCACCAATGGATCAAGTGCTGCCAGAACGGCATCTGCTTGCGCCATTTCTACAGCACGCGTTGCGCGCAGGGTTTCAAGTTCTGCAAGCATTGCCTTGTTAATCAAATGCGGCTCGCTCAGCCCCTCTTCCATCGCGGATCGAAGGCTCAGGTTGGATGCGCGTAAATCTTCAGCGGCTCGGCGCAGCCGTTGCAGGTCTGTATCAAGCTTGGCAGTCGTCTTTTGCTGCTCAAGCGCCTGGATATCCATCGCAGAGGCATGACGGTCCGCGGTATCGCGCACGCTTTTCATGCGTTCCTCAAGCTGGGCATTCGCGAGTTTCTCATCGCTCAAAGCTTGCTCAAGCGCATCCATATCCGCACTCGCGGCTTTCAGATCGCTCAACTCTTTTTCAAGCTCTTCGACACGCGCGGCGGCAATATCCAAAGAGTTTTGTAATTCAGCAGGATCTGGACCAAGAGGCGCAGGTGCCTCCAGCCCATCTAAACCAGCCCCAATTCGATCCAGCGCCGCCGTAATCCGGCGCTCGAGCTCGGTGATATCGCTCATCGTGCTCTCCCTCGTCTGCTTCTTTTTAACCAACACGCAATTGAACTCGCATCAAGCGAATCGCTCGTTTGCGCGGCTTTTTCCAACTTTAGCCAATGCTTTCGCAAAATACTCCCCCCTTTCATGCCAATCACTTAAGAGCCGCGCTTGATCTTTGCCACTAGCTTGGTATGCAGCGCGCAAACATACTCCGCCTCTCACAAAGGACGACCCTTTTGGATATTGCAGCTCTTCGCTCCGCCAACCCTGATCACTGGAACAAGGCAGCCGCCATTCGTGCGCTGACTTTGGACGCAATCCACGCCGCCAATTCTGGCCACTCGGGTATGCCGATGGGCATGGCCGATGTTGCGACCGTGCTCTTTGAGAAGCACATGAAGTTTGACGCAAGTGCGCCGCTTTGGGCTGATCGCGATCGCTTTATTCTCTCGGCGGGTCACGGCTCCATGCTGCTTTACTCCCTGCTCTATCTTGTGGGCGATGCTCAGATCACTTTGGACCAAGTAAAGAACTTCCGCCAAAAAGGTGCGCTCACAGCGGGCCATCCTGAGAATTTCCTCGCAGATGCGATTGAAACAACGACCGGTCCCTTGGGCCAAGGCATCGCCAATTCCGTTGGTTTCGCGATGGCAGAAGAAATCCAGCGCGCGCGCTACGGCAAGAAAATCGTCGATCACAACACATATGTGATCGCGGGCGACGGCTGCTTGATGGAAGGTGTGTCCCAAGAAGCGATTGGTCTTGCAGGCCGTCACGAGCTCGGCAAATTGATTGTGCTTTGGGACAACAACAACATCACGATCGACGGGACGGTTGAGTTGTCTGATCGCACAGACCAAGTCATGCGCTTTAAAGCCTCTGGCTGGCATGTGCAGGAAATTGACGGGCATAACCCTGCTGAGATCGACGCTGCTTTGACGGCGGCGAAAAAATCCAACAAGCCATCCATGATCGCGTGCAAAACTCACATCGCATTGGGCCACGCGGCGCAAGATACCTCAAAGGGTCACGGCGCTTTGACGGATGATGCGCAGATGGCTGAGGCCAAAGCGCTCTATGGCTGGACATCCGGTCCGTTCGAAGTTCCGGCAGAAATCAAATCCGCGTGGGAAGCGATTGGATCACGTGGCGCATCCGAGCATGCCGCTTGGAAAGAGCGTTTCGCGGCGATCTCTGGCAACAAGCAGGCCGAGTTTGACCGCGCCTATGCGCTCGAAGCACCTAAAAAGTTGGCCGCAACGATCAAAGCGTTCAAAAAACAGGTTACTGAGAGCGCACCAAAAGTGGCAACGCGCAAATCCTCTGAGATGACGTTGCAAGTTGTGAACCCGATCATGCAAGAAACTGTTGGTGGTTCCGCGGACCTCACAGGGTCTAACAATACCAAGACCGGTGATATGGGCGTGTTCGACACGGACAATCGCGAAGGCCGCTACATTTACTGGGGCATCCGTGAGCACGGCATGGCCTCTGCGATGAACGGCATGGTTCTGCACGGCGGTGTGCGCCCATACGGCGGCACATTCATGTGCTTCACCGATTATGCGCGCCCTGCGATGCGTTTGGCAGCGTTGATGAAAGTGCCTACGGTTTTTGTGATGACGCACGACAGCATCGGTCTTGGCGAAGATGGCCCGACGCACCAACCCGTCGAGCATCTCGCGATCTCGCGCGCAACGCCGAACACTTATGTGTTCCGCCCTGCGGACACCGTTGAAACGGCCGAGAGCTGGGAAGTCGCCCTGACGAGTAAAACCACACCTTCTGTCTTGGCTCTGTCGCGTCAAAACCTGCCGACAGTGCGCCTTGAGCATAAGACCAAGAACCTCTCTGCCATGGGCGGATATGTATTGGCTGATGCGGATGGCAAGCGCCAAGCGATCCTGATGGCATCTGGTTCCGAAGTCGAAATCGCCCTCGCAGCGCGTGACTTGTTGCAGGCCGAGGGCATCGGCACGCGCGTCGTGTCTATGCCGTGTATGGAGTTGTTCGCCGAGCAAGACGCAAGCTACCGCAAGCGCGTACTTCCGGGCGGTCCTGTGCGTGTCGCTGTCGAAGCAGGTGTGCGTATGGGCTGGGATCAGTGGCTTTTGGGTGAACGCGGTCGTGAAGCGAAAGCAGACTTCGTTGGCATGGATAGCTTTGGTGCTTCTGCCCATGCGGGCGAGCTATATGAGCACTTCGGCATCACTGCGCAAGCAACCGCTGCCAAAGTCAAAGCTTTGCTGGGATAAAGAGATCGGTGGGTGCGTGATCTTGCGCACCCAACCGCTCCACAGATATGAAACCCTTTGAAATCTTTTGCGCCTGCCCTCCGGGTCTTGAGCTGTATCTACAAGCCGAAGCGCTTGAAGCAGGCTTTAAAGGCGCAGAAATCACGGCTGGGGGCATCACGTTCTTTGGCCTTTGGCCAAATGTCATGCGCGCCAACCTCACTTTGCGCGGTGCATCGCGCGTGCTTGCGCGTTTTGCCAATTTCCGCAGCTTCAACCTCAGCCAGCTTGAAAAACAAACCCGCACGCTCGACTGGGCTGCCCTGTTAAACACGGGCACTTTCGTGCGTGTCGATGTGACAACTCGCAAATCGAAAATCTATCATGCCGGTGCCGCCAAAGAGCGCATCGAGAAAGCAATCCGCGAACGTTTGGGCCAAGCGGAACCGAATGAAGATCCCATCAAAATCATGGTCCGGATCGAAGATAACATGTGCACGTTTTCGGTTGATACCTCAGGTGCGCCACTGCACCAGCGCGGCCACAAAGAGGCGGTAGGCAAAGCCCCTATGCGTGAAACCCTCGCGGCTCTCTTTTTGCGCGCGAGCGGCTATCAAGGCTCCGAGCCAGTCCTCGACCCAATGTGCGGTTCTGGAACATTCCCACTCGAGGCCGCAGAAATTGCGGCTGGACTGCATCCTGGTCGCTCGCGCAACTTCGCGTTCGAGCGTCTTGCGACATTTATGCCTGAACGTTGGACAGACTTGCGCTCATCTGTGCCAAAACCGATCGAAACGCCACATTTTTACGGCTCAGATCGCAACGCAGGTGCGATCACCAACGCCACCTCAAACGCCAATCGCGCTGGCATCGAACACCTATGCACCTTCACTCACGCCTCCATCAGCGATCTCATGCGCCCCGATGGCCCGCCTGGCCTCGTTATACTAAACCCACCCTACGGCGCACGCATTGGTGAAAAGAAGCAGCTCTTTGCGCTCTATGGCGCGCTTGGCACCACGCTCAAGACACGCTTCAGAGGATGGCGCGTGGCAATAATCACCAACGATACGTCGCTCGCACGCACCTGTGGCCTGCCCTTCAGCGACACCAGCGCCCCTATTCCCCATGGCGGGTTGAAGGTGCGGCTTCACCAGACCAAGGCGTTACACTAAACCAACTCGATCGCCTTCATCTTTCCGATAAACTTTGGGGGTCTGGGGGCTAGCCCCCAGTTGGTCCGATCATGAAATGATTGGAAAATCACTCATCACCAAACGAATCGCAGTTCAACCGCGCGCGCGTGTTACCGCAACCACGACCAAGCGATGCTAAACAGTTAGCGCCACCATGCGCCAACCCGCCAAGTTTATCGCTAACACACTGCCAATATTCGATTATTCCTTTGGCCACTCTCCCATCCGCTCGCTATACAACCCTCAACAGACGCGCAGTTAGGAGACTTCCATGACCGTAACACTTGGCATCAACGGCTTTGGCCGTATTGGACGCTCCACACTCGCGCATATCGCAGAAGCAGCGCGCAATGACGTCCAAGTGGTCAAGGTCAACGCGACAGGTCCGATTGAGACCAGCGCGCACTTGCTGCGCTATGATAGTGTGCACGGGCGTTTTCCGGGTGATGTCAAAGTCAGCGGCAACACAATGGATCTAGGCCGCGGTCCGATGGAAATGTTCTCGACCTACGATCCCGCTGAACTCGATTGGTCCGGCTGTGATGTGGTGCTCGAATGTACTGGCCAATTCAACGATGGCGACAAAGCAAAAGTCCATCTTGAGCGTGGCGCGAAAGCAGTGCTCATCTCCGCCCCTGCGAAAAACGTTGAGCGCACAATCGTCTTCGGCGTGAACCACCGCGATATGCGCGAGGGCGATACGATGATTTCCAATGGCTCTTGCACCACCAATTGCCTCGCCCCGCTTGCGAAGGTCTTGGATGAGGGTATCGGAATTGAGCGTGGCATCATGACCACGATCCACTCCTACACAGGTGATCAACCGATGCTCGATCGCCGCCACGCGGACCTTTACCGCGCGCGCGCGGCTGCCATGGCGATGATTCCGACCTCGACGGGCGCTGCGAAAGCACTTGGCGAAGTGCTGCCGAACCTCAAAGGCAAGCTCGACGGCACGTCCATGCGCGTGCCGACACCAAACGTCTCTGCGGTTGATCTTACATTTGAAGCCAAGCGCGAGGTAACGGTCGAAGAAGTTAATGCCCTCGTCAAAGATGCCGCTGCAGGGCACATGGGGGCTGTGCTGTCGTATGATCCAGAGCCCAAGGTTTCTATCGATTTCAACCACACGACAGAGAGCTGCATTTTTGCGCCGGACCAAACCAAAGTCGTTGGTGGTCGCACTGTTCGCGTGCTTGCATGGTACGACAATGAGTGGGGCTTCTCTGCTCGTATGGCAGATGTGGCCGCAACATTGGGCCGTTTGAACCAGTAGAGTTTGGACGCTCAAAAGGTCTAGCAAAGAACCTCACGAATTTCGTGCGCTTGCGAAACAGCAAGGCTAAGGTTTTGTTCCTTGGCATTTCGGCCACGGTGTCGCATCTTGCGGTTAGGCAAAGCATCAAAGCATCTCATGACAAATACACTCGCGATCATCTTGGGCCTTCTCGTCACAATCGCGCTTGTTGCAGACGTCGTTATGACAGATTCAACAAACATCATCTTTTTGGCCAAGAAATTCACCGATATGACTGAATGGCTCGCCTTCTGGCGCTAAGCGGGTCACATCTGCTCGGGCGCTCTTGACTTTACCCTCTGCTTGCTTTTGTTAGCGCTAACGAAACCGCTAAGCGAATGATGAGGATGTGGACATGGCTGTAAAAGTAGCAATCAACGGATTTGGACGTATCGGCCGCAACATTTTGCGCGCGATCATCGAAAGCGGTCGCACAGATATCGAAGTTGTTGCAATCAACGACTTAGGCCCTGTGGAAACCAACGCTCACTTACTGCAATATGACAGTGTCCATGGCCGTTTCCCTGCCACTGTAACGCACAACGACACCTCTATTGACGTTGGTCGCGGACCCATTGCTGTCACCGCACTTCGCAACCCTGCAGAGCTTCCATGGGCAGATGTGGATATCGTGATGGAGTGCACGGGCGTCTTCACAGACAAAGAAAAAGCAAAAGTGCATTTAGAAAACGGTGCAAGCCGCGTTCTTGTGTCTGCTCCGTCTAAAGGGGCTGACAAAACCATCGTTTACGGCGTCAACAGTGACACGCTTACAGCCGATGATCTGATCGTATCAAACGCGTCTTGCACGACGAACTGCTTGGCCCCTGTCGCTTATGTTCTCAACAACGCATTTGGTATCAAGCGCGGCTTTATGACGACTGTGCACAGCTACACAGGCGATCAACCGACACTCGACACGATGCACAAGGACCTCTACCGCGCACGCGCTGCCGCGATGAGCATGATCCCAACCTCTACAGGTGCGGCCAAAGCCGTCGGACTTGTTCTACCAGAGCTGGAGGGCAAACTCGACGGTGTGGCCATCCGCGTCCCTACGCCGAATGTCTCCGCTGTTGATCTCACATTTGAAACCAATCGCGACGTAACGGTTGAGGAAATCAATACAGCCATAAAAGCCGCAGCTGACGGTCCGCTCGCGGGGGTTCTGGAATGCAATGATCGCAAGCTTGTCTCAATGGACTTCAACCACGATCCACATAGCTCAATCTTTGCAACGGATCAGACCAAAGTCATGGATGGCAACATGTGTCGCATCCTTGCGTGGTATGACAACGAGTGGGGTTTCTCCAACCGTATGGCGGACACGGCCGTTGCGATGGGTAAATTCCTCTAAGCCTTTAGCGGCGGTAGAGGATCGGAAACCAATCCTCGCGCAGCTTTTGGCCAGCAACCATATCATGACCCGGAAACGGCGGCGACGTCGGCCCGGGTCGTTCTACATAACGCGTATCATCCCCGAGCAATCGCAGTGAGAACGCGCGCCTGCGCTGGCTGGTCTCATTGCCGCGCGCGCCATGTAAAATTGAATAGTTGAACGCCACAGCATCGCCCGGCTCCATCTCGTACTCTCGTACAGTCATCCCTTCCGCGTCGGGATCAGGGGCTGGCATGTAGGCGTCCTCATCAGGATAGAAACTGGTTTCAGACAACCAACGCGTTGGAAGGACTGGTTTTTCCCAAAGATGCGATCCGGCGACACAGCGTAAAGACGCATCCGTCACGGCATCAAGCGGCGACCAAAAGCTGACGGTTTGCTGACCTTGCACGAAATAATACGGACCGTCCGTGTGCCATGGTGTTGGCTTTGATGTTCCCGGTTCTTTTACCAGCACATGGTCGTGAAACAGCTGCACGCTTTGCGAGCGCATCAAATCGGCTGCGACTTCGGCCGCAGCACTTTGGCGCGCAACCTCTTCGAACTCGCCAATGCGCGACCAATTGCAATAATCATCGAAAAAACGACCACCCTCGCCGGCTTTCAAGTTTTCCGCCGCGTATGGCCCGGGTTCATCCATGTTGCGCTGAACACCTTTGCGCAGCGTCTCAACATGCTCCGCAAACACCCCTTTGATCAGCACAACACCGTCGCGCTGATAGCTCTCTATCAAGTCTTCTGTAACTAACGGATGCATATCATGTCCTATCTTTGAGCCATGCGCTGTGCCAATTCGAGCATCCGCATGGAAAAACCCCATTCATTGTCGTACCAACCAAAGACCCGCAACAAACCACCAACAGACACAGAGATTTCCGGCCCCACAATAACCAATGACTCTGGTCGCATGCGCAAGTCCGAAGAAACCAACGGTTGTTCAGTCCAACCCAATACGCTGCCTTTTGCTTTTAATTTTAGATGATCACGCACTATCTGAGCAGTCACGCTCGCGCGCGTTTGCACTGTTAAATCAATCGCTGAAACACTGGCCGTTGGCACCCTGATCGCGCGTGCTTCTATCCGTCCTGCAAGATGTGGCAGAACCTCATCGGTAAGGCGCTGCGCACTTGTTGTCGTAGGCACCATCGACAAAGCTGCCGCGCGGCTACGCGCAAAATCGGCACCCGGTTTATCTACAGTCGGCTGGCTGCCCGTATAGCAATGAACCGTCGTCATGTGACCGCTTTCGATGCCATAAGCTTCGTCCAAAACCCGCAAAAGCGGCGCAAGCGCGTTGGTTGTACAAGACGCGTTTGAAACTATGCGCGCCGCCCCGAGGTCTTGATCGTTAGCGCCAATGACAATCGTTTTATCTGCGGTCTGAGATGGCCCAGATATCAAAACGCAAGTCGCCCCGGCGTCCATTCCGCGTGTCGCAATAGCTCGGTTTCCCGCAAGCCCCGTACATTCGAGCACAACGTCTATGTCGGATAGATCCAGTTTGCTCAAATCATCCGTATGCTGAAACGCAATCCTATCGCCATCCAACTCTAATGCGCCGTTAGAATGTTCAACAACACCGTTGTATCGCCCAAAAACACTATCGTATTCAAAGAGATAGGCACACACATCAAGCGGCTGAATATCGTTTATAAGAACCAGCTCAAACGGCAGGTTCTCACTGCGCAGGATCCTCAAAATTGATCGCCCGATGCGGCCAAATCCATTCAAAGCAATGCGTGTGTTCTTCTGTGTCATAGGCTGAGTGTTGCCGCAAAGGGTGATGGTTTCCAAGCAAACAATTGTACCAATTCAAGACCTTGCTTTGCACCCCTTGTAAAAGTCCGTCGCAAACAGACATGCGATGTCGCACGCGAACAGGAAACCCAGCTATGTCTAGGGCGACTTTAGAGTGGTAACAAACGGAATATGTGCATGCAATTTGGACTAAGCGAAGAGCAAAATATGATCGTCGATACGGTCCGTAGTTTTGTTGAAAACGAGATTTATCCACATGAGAGTGAAGTTGAGCAAAGCGGTCAGGTGCCGCACGAGCTTGGTGAAGCGCTCAAGCAAAAAGTGATAGATCTCGGCTTTTATGCCTGCAACTTTCCCGAAGAGGTTGGTGGCGCGGGTCTTTCCCATCTCGATTTTACACTGGTCGAACGCGAACTCGGCCGTGGCTCCATGGCGCTCACGCATTTTTTCGGTCGGCCACAAAACATCTTGATGGCTTGCGAAGGCGATCAGCGCGAACGCTATCTGTTACCCGCAGTACGCGGCGAAAAAATGGACGCCTTGGCAATGACCGAACCTGAAGCTGGTTCTGATGTGCGCGGGATGAAATGCAGCGCGATGCGGTCCGGTGGTGATTGGATCATCAATGGCTCAAAACACTTTATTTCCGGTGGCGAACACGCTGATTTCTTTATCGTTTTCGTAGCAACAGGCGAAGATCAAACCCCTAAAGGGCCCAAAAAACGCATTACCGCATTCTTGGTTGATCGAGGAACCCCCGGCTTTGAAGCACGCGAAGGCTACAAATCAGTTTCCCATCGTGGCTACAAAAATTATGTACTCGATTTTACGGATTGCCGCCTCCCCGATGCGCAAGTCTTGGGCGAGGTCGATGGCGGTTTTGCGGTGATGAACGAATGGCTTTATGCCACTCGTCTGACTGTGGCGGCATTTAGCGTCGGACGTGCACGCCGCTGTTTTGACTATGCTTTGAACTACGCCGCAGAGCGAAAACAGTTCGGCCAGCAAATCAGCAAATTCCAAGGTGTCAGTTTTCAAATTGCCGATATGATTACCGAAATTGATGCCGCGGATTGGCTTACCCTTTCGGGTGCATGGCGTCTGGATCAAGGTTTGCCAGCGAACCGAGAAATCGCGAGCGCCAAGCTTTACGCGACAGAAATGCTCGCACGCGTCACCGATACGACATTGCAGATCCATGGCGGTATGGGCTTGATGGACGACTATCCAATCGAGCGTTTCTGGCGCGATGCCCGTGTCGAGCGGATTTGGGATGGAACCAGCGAAATCCAACGCCACATCATAAGCCGCGACTTGTTCCGCCCTCTTGGCGCATAATCCATGTCACGTAAGTCACTAGAACGTTTGCTGAAACCAAAATCCATCGCAATTGTCGGCGGTGGAGCTTGGTGTAGAAATGTTATCAAAACCTGCAAATCTATTGGCTTTGATGGCGATATTTGGCCGGTGCATCCGACAAAGACTTCAATCGAAGGGTTGCGGGCCTATCCAACAATTGAGGATCTTCCTAGCGCACCTGATTCCAGCTTTCTCGGTGTCAATCGCAACGCGACTGTAAAGTGTCTGACCTCTCTTTCTAAAAGCGACGCAGGCGGCGCTGTTTGTTTTGCCTCCGGATTTGCAGAAGCGTCGGCCGAGATTAAAGATGGGGCGGATCTTCAAGCAAGGTTGCTACAAGCTGCGGGTGATATGCCGTTTCTAGGACCAAACTGTTACGGTTTTCTTAATTACCTAGATGGTTGTGCACTTTGGCCAGATCAACATGGTGGGCAACGCGTTGAAAGTGGTGTCGCGATCATCACTCAAAGCTCGAATATCGCGATCAATTTAACCATGCAAAATCGCGCGGTTCCTCTCGCGTACGTGGTTACAGCGGGTAATCAAGCGCAAACAGATCTCCCTGAAATTGGAATGGATTTACTACGTGATCCTCGCGTCACTTGCCTTGGCCTTCACATTGAGGGGATTAATGATATCAGAGCATTGGAGCATTTAGCTCACCTATCAAATAAACTACAAAAGCCGATTTGTGTTCTTAAGGTTGGTAAATCAGATCAGGCACAACTTGCGTCTGTTTCGCATACCGCCTCTCTCGCGGGAAGTCATACCGGTGCAAGCGCGCTTATTAACCGTTTAGGGTTCGCGCAGGTCGATGATTTGACTACCTTCCTAGAACTCTTGAAAATTTGGCACATTGCGGGTCCGTTAGCGTCGAACAGGATCGCCTCAGCGTCGTGTTCAGGCGGCGAAGCGAGTTTGATGGCAGACCTTGCTGCCGAATCCGATTTAGCGTTTCCACCCCTAAAAGTTGCTCAAAAAACAAAGCTACGCAAAACTCTAGGTCCCAAAGTAGCACTTGCTAACCCTCTAGATTACCACACTTATATCTGGCCTGACAAAGAACTGATGCAACAAACCTTTGACGCGTTGTTCGATGCAGACATCGCTCTGGGGCTCGTCGTTTTGGACATCCCGCGCGCAGATCGATGCGATACTTCAGACTGGGATCTCGCACTGGACGCGATTATTGCGTGCAAGCTCGGTACAAATATTCCGATTGGTGTCGTTGCATCGCTCCCTGACAGGATGCCCGAGGGCATCTCACAAAGGTTAATCCGCGAAAGAGTGATCCCGCTCAATGGGATGGACACCGCCCTGCGCGCCGTAGCATTGGCAGGCATCAAACGGCTGCATGCAAAGCCCGTTTTGCTACCTCAACAGCCTGAGAACGTTTCGACTTTGAGTGAAGCTGACGCCAAAAAGGCACTTGGGAAATTCGGTTTGGAAATCCCTAATTCGCTGATCTGCAAGACGTCAGCAGATTTTGAAGCAGCAAAAACCTCGCTGTGCCCCCCTTGGGTGCTTAAGGGGCTCGGCCTAGCACACAAGTCTGAAAGCGGTGCGGTGCATGTGGGCTTAACCAACATCGAGACCGTCAAAAGCGCTCGTGCGAAAATGAACTGCGAAGAATATCTTCTTGAAGAGATGATACAAAACTCGATCGTTGAGATGCTCGTCGCCGTAACGGTCGATCTGGCGCACGGATACGTGTTAACACTTGGTGCCGGTGGAACGCTGACTGAATTGCTAAAAGACACCACTTCGCTTGTTTTACCTGTCACAGAAAATGATGTCACCCAAGCGTTGAGCAGTTTGCGTTGCGCGCCCATTCTCGACGGGTATCGCGGCGCTCAACCAATTGATCGTAAAGCACTTTGGGCTGCGATTGACGCGATCCAAAAATATGTCATTGCACATCAAGGTCAGGTGCAAGAAGTTGAGGTTAACCCGTTGATCTGCACCCCAACCAGCGCGGTCGCAGTAGACGCCCTCATCGTCCAAGGAGACGCGCCATGAACGACAATCCAATCAAGACCCACCGGGTTGGGCATGTCCTTGAAGTTACGCTTGATCGCCCAAAAGCCAATGCCATTGATCTCGCGACGAGCCGTATAATGGGTCAAGTTTTTAAAGACTTCCGTGACGATCCTGATCTTCGCGTTGCGATTATCACGGGCGAAGGTGACAAGTTTTTTTGCCCTGGTTGGGACCTCAAAGCAGCAGCTGATGGGGACGCAGTCGATGGCGATTATGGTGTCGGCGGTTTTGGAGGTTTGCAAGAACTTCCCCACCTAAACAAACCGGTGATTGCCGCGGTAAATGGGATTTGCTGCGGCGGCGGTCTCGAACTCGCACTGAGTGCAGACATCATTTTGGCTGCCGAACACGTGAGTTTTGCTTTACCAGAAATTCGCTCAGGTACTGTTGCCGACGCTGCAAGCGTTAAGCTCCCAAAGCGTATTCCTTACCATATTGCGATGGAAATGTTGCTCACAGGCCGATGGTTAGATGCAAATGAGGCCGCGCGCTGGGGTATGATTAACCATATCTATCCCGCGGTTGATCTTATGACCGAGACCCGCAAACTCGCCCAGATGCTCGCGGAAGGGCCGCCCCTCGTCTATGCTGCGATCAAGGAGGTCGTGCGCGAGGCTGAGGACATGAAATTCCAAGACGCGCTTAACAAAATCACAAAAAGCCAGTTCAAAACTGTGGAAACACTTTACACTTCTGAAGATCAATTAGAGGGTGCCAAAGCCTTTACCGAGAAACGTGATCCAGTTTGGAAAGGACGCTGAATCTGTCAATTCCCCAGTGAAAGCAGTTGCTTTTTCAAGTGCTTCAAGGCGCTCGGTCCGTCAGGGCACTTTTAAGCTATTAGTTGTGAACTGGCCAAGTCGGTTTGAGGATTACTGAGCTACCCCCCGAAATTCGGACACTGACGTAAGCTACGATTTGTAGTCTGCTGATCTTCAACAAGAAGGAGATCAGGAATGTCTAAGCGGAAGCAACATCACCCAGATTTTAAGGCGAAGGTCGCGGTAGAAGCGCTGAAGGGCGAGTAGAGAGTCAGCGAGTAGGCCAGTCGGTTCGGAGTTCACCCGACGATGATCC
>Ga0206130_10006773_pt1 | contig 12960 bp, 11 predicted proteins | sample Helgoland_Spring_9_FD_148637 | JGI IMG/M metagenome (GOLD analysis project Ga0206130, IMG submission 148637) | Pelagic subsurface seawater microbial communities from Kabeltonne, Helgoland, North Sea - Helgoland_Spring_Bloom_20160512_1 | ecosystem: Environmental > Aquatic > Marine > Epipelagic ... | reverse complement strand
AATGTTTGAATATTTAATTTGTCTGGCGTAACGCCATCCAAGGCGGATAAAACACCGCCAATAACATGATAATGTCCATCATAAAACCCGGTTCGTTCCATTGCCCAAATGTCACCAACAGATTGAATAATGCATATTTTTGATGCCTTTTTTTGTTTATGCGTGCATATAGAACATGGATCCTGTGTGTCCAGATTTCCACACAAAGAACAAGCATTCACTGATTGTTTGGCCGATGCAATTGCTTGTTCTAATGGTGCCAAATTCATATCTTTATCTGATAAGAGATGGAGTGCAATACGTCGCGCAGATCGCGAACCGACACTTGGCAGCTTTGCCAGCCTTTTAATTAGATTTTCAATTGAATCAGGTGGTTTTTGCATCAAAATCCCAAGGGTTTCAATTGCTGGACGCTGGGCAGGTTTTCTAATTTTTGCAAAGTATCATTGGCGATATTTCCGTCAATGGCAACCAATGCAACTGCCTCTGGTTTTCCTTCTACACGCCCAAGACTGAAATTCGCAATATTGACATGTGCCTCACCTAAAATTGTCCCTATACCGCCGATAAGACCAGGCTTATCATCATTACGAATGAACAACATAGATGGCGTGATCGCGGCCTCGATAGGGACCCCGTCGATAGATACAATGCGCGGATCGTGACCAGCAAAAAGCGTCCCAGTGATTTCTTTTTGTCTTGTATCTGTTTGTATTTTTAATCGAATGGCAGTAATCAATTCACCGGCATTATCATTCTTTGTTGTTGCGATATCAATACCACGAGATTGAGCGATAGCAGGGGCAGAGACCATATTGACCTCCGGCATCGATTGTTTCAAAACACTGGCGATGATCATTGCCGCTAATGGTTTAACATTTAATGCGGCTGCATTTCCTAAAAACTCAATAGAGATAGATTTAACAGCACTATCCGTGATTTGCCCCATCATCAACCCCATTTGTTCAGATAACGCCAAATAGGGTTTTAGTTTTGGGGCGTCTTCGGCGGAAATTGATGGCATATTAAGCGCATTCACAATTGCACCATTTATAAGGTAATCTGCGATTTGTTCCGCGACTTGGACGGCAACATTATCCTGTGCTTCTGTCGTGCTTGCCCCTAAATGAGGCGTACAGATAATTTTTTCATAACCAAATAAGGCATTTTCTTTTGCTGGCTCTTGTGCAAAGACATCAAGCGCAGCACCAGCAACCTTGCCTGAATTAATAGCATCCAATAGGTCAGCTTCATTGATAAGCCCACCTCGCGCGGCGTTGATAAGGCGAACATTATCTTTCATTTTTGAAAATGCATCCCTGTTAATCATATTTGTTGTTTTATCGGTTTTAGGCACATGCAGTGTGATAAAGTCAGACCGTGTGTATAGCTCATCTAATTCCACCTTCTCAATGCCCAATTCGATCGCTCGTTCATCCGTTAAATAAGGATCGAATCCGATGACTTTCATCTTTAGTCCTAAGGCACGATCAATAACAATGGCGCCAATATTTCCGCACCCAATGACCCCAAGGGTTTTATTGAATACTTCCACACCCATAAATTTCGACTTCTCCCACTTACCTGCATGTGTGGATTCATTGGCCTGCGGAATAGATCGAGCCAACGCCATCATTAATGATATTGCGTGTTCCGCGGTTGTGATGCTGTTCCCAAAAGGCGTGTTCATCACGATAATACCTTTTTCCGTAGCTGACACCTTGTCAATGTTATCAGTTCCGATTCCGGCACGACCAATCACTTTGAGATTTGTAGCGGAGTTCAGAATATCGTCTGTGATCGTTGTTGATGAACGAATGGCCAAACCATCATATTGTCCGATGATTGATTTTAACTCTTCTGATGATTGACCCGTAATGACATCAACATCAATGCCTTTTTCTTTAAAAATTTCGGCCGCCTTTGGCGCCATTTTATCACTGATTAAAACCTTTGGCATGGGTATATTCTCCTCTTTTTTTATTAAGATGGCGGATGTACCTAAAAAGTCAAATCATTGCAGTATTAATAGACAAGGTTATCCCCTTAAAATGAGGCTGGTTTTATCGTTCTACATTGATCTACCCATGTTCTGCTGAAATGTTTTTGTGTTTTTTGCATGATATGATCAATCAAAGCAAAATTAATACGTGGAGGATGAAAATGTTTTTCAGCACGCGGTTGCTTGATGAATGGCACGTTATCGATTGGCTGTACATTATCACCAAAAACCATAACGAAATCTGCACCCCGTGCTTGATCTTTTGTAACCTCCACTGTTTGATAGTATCCGCGTAAATCGCCTGCCACCTTATAAAATTCTTTTTTTGCTTTTGGCGTGTCGAAAACAATCGGTGTATATGGCATAACGGAGGCTATATAAAACCCAATTTGTGCCATATGTTTGGCTCTATCTTCACCAATAATCATAACGGGTTTTTCGGATCTTCGAATCTGAAAGGCGGTTTTAACCTCTTCTCGCCTGCCCCCTGCCGTATTCAGTTGACGATCTATATTTGTGCCATCTAACATTATTTTTTTATCCTTTTTGTTTTTTTAAACATTAAAAAAACGCCTGACTTTTTGATAAGTGAGGCGCTGAATCCGTTTTTATTTTATGATGGTAAAATGATTAAACGATAACAGCCCCCTTGCGGATCACCACGAGGAGGTTGAGAACGAGCACAGAGATGTTTCTTTGTGTAACCATATATCTATCTAAACATAATTTTAAAACGCAATGCAATAATAAAATAAACTATAAAGCTTTGATAAGTTTCTCTGCCGTGTCTTTTGCACTTGGCAGGTTATTTGGATCTTCTCCTGGAAAGGCGGACGCGCGCATTTTGGTTGCCGTTCCGCCCGGATCGAAAATAGAAACATTGATATTACTGTCGGCCGTCTCTTGTTTATAAATTTCTGCCATGTTTTCTAAGGCGGCTTTTGATGCGGCATACGCCCCCCAATAGGCACGTGGATGTTGGGCAACAGATGATGTGACGAATACAGCATTAGCAGAAGGTGCGGCGTTTAATAAGGGATGCAATGTTCGAATAAGATGCATATTCGCCGTGACATTGATTGCAAAAACTCGCTGCCATTCCGTTGGATCACATTGTGATATAGGGCATAGAGTGCCCAGTAATCCAGCATTGGCAATAAAATTATCCAATCGACCAAATTTGTCAAACAGCATTGGTCCCAGTTTCTCCAATGATGTTCCATCAGTCAAATCTTGTGGGATTAGCGTTATATTATCATCACCAATTTTATCGGCCAGCTCCTCTAAACCGCCAACTGTTCGCGCCAAAGCAACGATATGATGATCTTTGTTTGCCAACCGAACGCATGTTTCAAAACCAATGCCACGCGAAGCACCCGTTACGAATGATACAGCCTTATTCATTTGTTGGGATACTTTCCATGATACCTTTTAATTTATCTTGGTTTTTAATTAAAACATCAATGGCCTGACGTTCAATATCGTTGTATCCCTCGCTGTCGTTATCCTCATTTGATTCAACGGCTTCTTCATCTGTACCAATAGATTCATTATCATTTTCACCCGTCAAGTCTTTTAAGGGATCTGATTCTTCTTCTGTTGTGTCATTTTGTGATCTCTTCCACGTTTCAGGCATAAAACCAACGATTGTATCAGAGAGATATTCAACATAAGAATAAGTCTGGGATTCCGCGAACCAATCTTCTTTTTCCTTATCATCCATCAACATATAAAATGGTAGATATAAAAGCCCAATAAGCAAAAGCCCCCGACCAATTCCAAAGAAAACGCCAAGCGATCTGTCAACGGGGCCAAGCCCAACGGCGTGAACAGATTTTGCAATCCAATGCGATATTAATGATAGAACGACAAGCGTGATGACAAAAACACCAGCGTAGGAAAATACGGAAGCCGCAATATCATAGGGTATAACACCCCACATGCGTGATTTGTCAGCGTCTTCAATCCCCTCTGTTAGCCAATCTTGTATGCCATCAGTGAATTCAGGCGCAATTGTCAATGCAGCCATAGTGGCACCGCCAAGTCCAAAAATGGTCAAAACTTCACGTACCAATCCACGCAAAAACGCCACAATTGATGATATAAGAACGATAACAACGACAACAATGTCTAAAATCAATGCAAAATCCATGGGTATATTGTTATGAAACCCGCCTTGCAAATGCAAGCGGAATATATAATCTAATCCTATGGCCAAAGCACAAAAAGCACAATTTATCTGTCAATCCTGTGGTTCTGTTGCCCCCAGATGGCAAGGGCGATGTGAATCTTGTGGTGAATGGAATAGCATTATAGAAGAACGTATTGAATCTGCCCCAAAAGGATTAGGTGCGGCGAAATCAGGCAATGTTATCGAATTCGAAGATTTGAAATCTGAAAGTCCAACTTTACCGCGATCAGTCTCTGGTATATCAGAATTTGACCGTGTTACGGGCGGTGGACTTGTTCCTGCCTCGGTCACTTTGATTGGTGGTGATCCAGGGATTGGGAAATCGACATTATTGCTCCAACTAGTGTGCACATTGGCCAATAAAAACGTGTCCTGTGCTTATATTTCTGGTGAAGAAGCCGTCGATCAAGTTCGCTTACGCGCAAAACGCCTCGGCCTTGCGGACGCGCCTGTTGATCTGGCATCGGCCACGAACGTACGCGATATCGTTAAATCTATGGTCAGAAACAATGGTAAAAAAGCTTATGACGTCATGGTCATCGATTCCATCCAAACCATGTATGTCGATACGGTTGATAGCGCGCCGGGCACAGTGACACAAGTTCGAACATCAACTCAAGAGCTCATCCGAAATGCCAAACGACTGGGCGTTACATTGCTAATTGTTGGTCACGTGACCAAAGAAGGTGCCATTGCCGGCCCTCGTGTTTTGGAACATATGGTTGATACAGTATTGTATTTTGAAGGCGACAGAGGGCATCAATTCCGCATTTTACGTGGCGTTAAAAATCGATTTGGCCCAACGGATGAAATTGGAGTTTTCGAAATGGCGGGCGTAGGATTGATAGAGGTTGAAAACCCCTCAGCATTATTTATTTCTGATCGATCCGATAATGTTTCTGGTTCGGCTGTCCTGGCTGGATTAGAAGGATCTCGTCCTGTTTTGGTGGAAATTCAAGCGTTGGTGGTTCCAACATCTTATTCGACACCAAAACGTGCAGTTGTTGGGTGGGACGCAAACCGATTATCAATGTTATTGGCCGTATTAGAATCGCGCTGTAATATTATGATGTCAGGTATGGATGTCTATTTAAATGTAGCTGGAGGATTACGAATTACGGAACCAGCGGCTGATTTAGCGGTTGCTATCGCATTGGTGAGCGCGGCGAGTGGTGATCCTGTTCCAAAAGACACTGTTATCATGGGCGAAATTGGCTTAGCCGGTGAAGTTCGCCATGTACCTCAACCAGATTTACGATTGAAAGAAGCTGCAAAATTGGGTTTTAAATCCGCTTTCATTCCAAAACCAATCAAATCTAAAAACCAAGAAGATGTTAAACATGCGATGAAAATTGAATCATTCGAACGGTTGGATCAAGTTACGCGCCTGTTCAAAAAACCTGTGAATGCCCATGAAATGTCAGATTAAATGGGACACGTACACACGTACGGAATGGAATGATCTTTTAAGAAAATGCCCCCATTCGACGCTGTTGCAATCTTATTATTATGCTCAAGCGATTCGTGAGGTGCATTTTCAGGGCGCCAGGCATGGGTTAATTATCATTGATGGTGTGGAGGCAGGTATTGTTCAAACCCAAGAAGTTGGTTTGTTTGGCAATCTTATTCACAGCATTATTTGTGATCGTGGACCCTGCTGGTTTGAAGGATTTGGAAGGGAAGAACATATAAACGCTTTCTTTCAGTGCATAAACACGGAATTCCCCGCACGTTTCGGCCGAAAAAGACGTTTTATGCTTGAATATTGTGGTGATAAAGGTATCCCCCCCCCAAAAAAACTTAAAAAAAACGATAAATTTACTTCTTACAAGACATTTTTTGTTGATTTAAGCCAAAATATAGAAAATATTAACAAAAATTTCAAGAAATCATGGCGAAGAAACCTGTATAAATCACAAAAAATTGAAATAAATATCAATATTGATGAAAAACTTTCGACTTTTTCAATGTTTTTAAGGTTTTATGCACAAGATCGCATACAAAAGGGATATTCAGGTCCTTCGTCAAAATTTTTAGCGTCACTTTGTAAATATGCAACATTATCGAATGATTGCATGATTTTAAATGCGTACCTGGATGACGAAATTATCGGTTCAATTTTAATTTTAACACATGGAAATTGCGCAACATATCAGGTCGGATGGAACACACCCCAAGGACGTGATAAATGCGCTCATCACCTATTATTTTGGCATGCAATCCAGTATTTGAAAAAAAAAGGAATCCAAGAATTTGATTTAGGTGGATATAATGATGATATTGATGGAATTAGACGATTTAAAGAAGGTATGGGCGGTCATGCTATCGCCTTAATCGGGAGTTATATTTAATATATGAAATTATTTTTATTATTGACGACATTGTTGATGGGATGCCTGCCAGCTTATGCAGCCGACCCCCTAAAGGTTATTTACGGGATTTATACCAGTGGATTTAATGTGGTAGATATTGATGGCACATATGTGATCGGTAAAGATACATATGACCTCGAAATGGATATGAAAACCGTTGGAATGTTAGGAACTTTAGCACCATGGGCAGGTGTTATCGATAGCAATGGAATGTATGACCAAGAAAAATCAAAACCTCTACAATATAGTTTTGCGAGTAAATGGCGGGGCAAGGTCGAAACGACCAACTTCGTCTTTGGCAAAAATGGCAAGCTAACATCACATATATTGATTGATGAAGATGGTAACACGCATGATAAAATGCCCGCAACTGAGGTTTATGCAGACAATCCGGTTGATATGTTGAGTGCAATGTTTCGTGCGGCGCATGGAAAAACATGTGAATCCGTCCATCCTGTTATGGATGGTAAAAGGCGATTTGACATGGTCTTTCGTTCTGTTGGCAAAGATGTCCGTAAAAAAAATCGTTACTCAATTTTTAGTGGTGAAACAGAAATATGCGAGGTCGAAATTGTTCCTGTAGCAGGAAAATGGAGAGATAAACCGCGTGGATGGATGAGCATACAAGGTCAAGCCAAAGAAAACGGACAATTACCACGATTATGGTTTGGAAAAGTTCGTGATGATCTACCTCCTATTCCTGTACGATTTATGATCAAAACAAATTATGGAACGATGTTGATGCATTTAAAGGGGGTTGAGTAATGAAACGCCATGTAACATCACGTGACAACAACACATCTTGGCGTCACCACCGTTCGTCTATAAACTTTACACATGAATAAAAAAACAGCTGCCATCATCCTTGCTGCGGGCAAGGGCACGCGCATGAAATCATCAATGCCAAAGGTCATGCATAAGATTGCGGGTTGGCCGATGATTAAGCACGTCATTACCGCATGTGAAAAAGCAGAAATTGAAAAAATCGTAACGGTTGTTGCAGACGACATGAGTGATGTCGCCGAAACCGTTTCTCCATATACAACGACTACTCAGAAAGTTCAAAATGGAACTGGTGGCGCGGCAAAATCGGCAAAGGGCGAATTTAATGATTTTGAAGGCCATATTTTTATTCTTAATGGCGATGGGCCATTCATTAAAAAAGAAACATTACAAAACCTAGCGAAAACAGCAGAAAAAACTGGATTGGCTGTTCTTGGATGTGATTGGGAAAACCCTCACGGATATGGACGATTTATTATTGAAGACGATTTTGTAACCGCAATTGTAGAAGAAAAAGATTGTACGAACGAACAGCGAAAAATTACCATTGCAAATACGGGTGCTTATTGCGTTTCTAGTCAAAAATTATTTGGATGGCTAGATAAGTTATCCAATGATAATGTTCAAGGTGAGTATTACCTCACAGACTTGATTGCCATTGCCGCACAAGATGGTGTTCAATGTTCATATTCTATTACAAACGAAGCCGAGGCCATGGGTATAAATTCACGCAGTCAACTGGCACATGCGGAACAAGTTATGCAAGATATTTTACGAGATAAGGCGATGGAATCTGGTGTGACGATGATTGATCCATCAACAGTCACATTATCGGTGGATACAGAATTTGGGCAAGATGTTGTTCTTGAGCCTAATGTGTTTTTTGGATTGGGTGTACGCATCAATCAAGGCACATGCATACGATCATTTAGCCATATAGAAGATGCGGACATAGGCAAATATTCGGAAATTGGTCCTTTTGCTCGTATTCGTCCGAAATCAAAAATTGGAAACAATGTATGTGTCGGAAATTTCATTGAGGTTAATCGTTCTGAGTTCAAAGACGGCGCGAAATCTAAACATGTATCCTATATCGGTGATGCAGTGATTGGGGAGAAGGCGAATATTGGCGCAGGAACCGTAATCGCCAATTATGACGGTTTTAAAAAACACCAAACAATTATAGGGTGCAATGTATTTGTCGGGTCAAACTCAACTCTTGTTGCACCTGTACGTATCGGTGATGATGCGATAATAGCCGCAGGATCGACCATTACCACAGATGTTAAAATGGCTGATATGGCGATTGCCCGTACGCGTCAAACTGTCTTAGAAGGTCACGCCACTAAATATCGAAAAGGAAAATCAGCATGATATTGCGAGGAATTATCTTTGCATTATTATTTTTTATTCCCTCACTTGTAATGGCGTGCGGTTGTGTTGCACCTAATAGAGAATTGTCTCAAGAATTTTTTGCAAAAACAGATGTTATTGTAAAGGGTCGCATTATCAGTGTATCTGGTGGTTGGAGTGCGATGGGACCCATGGCAAAAATTGAGATTATAGAGGTTATTAAAGGCAAAAATATCCCTGAAATCATGACGGCTAATTATAATAACATGGCGGCCGCATGCGGGCATGACTTAGTTGAAGGCGCAGAGGATATTTTTGGGTTTTATGATACGCGATCATTGGTTATCGCGGATAATAATTCCCGGGGATATGGTTTTCGTTTGATGAACTCATGTCACCAAAGCCAGATTAGATATTATTTAGAAAATAACAAAATAAATAAAAATACATTAGGGAAAGATAAGGAAAAATAGACATGTGTGGAATTGTTGGAATTATTGGTAAGGATGAGGCGACGCCCTCTCTTTTAGAGGGGTTGAAGCGCCTTGAGTATCGTGGATATGATTCAGCAGGTATTGCAACGATCAGTCAAGGCGAAATTGTACGGGCCCGCTCTGAAGGGAAAATAAAAAATTTAGAGAAAACTCTACAGAACAATTCACCACAAGGAACAATTGGTATTGGACATACACGGTGGGCAACACACGGGCTACCAAACACGACGAATGCACACCCTCATATGACAGAAAAAGTTGCAGTTGTGCATAATGGTATCATTGAAAATTACCGTGAGATAAAAGCAGAGCTTGAAACATATCAAATGCGTTTTGAATCTGAAACAGATACAGAAGTGATCGCACAATTGGTAACTCATTACATGAATCAAGGGGATAGCCCTCAAGATGCATCGAATAAGACATTTGATCGTTTAGAGGGTGCGTATTCCCTTGCGTTAATATTTTCAGGTGAGGATAATTTAATGATCGGCGCAAGGCAAGGAACGCCCCTTGCATTGGGATATGGTGATGGCGAAATGTATTTGGCCTCTGATTCATATGCATTGGCTCCCTTAACAAATCAAATTTGTTTTTTGGAAGATGGTGATCGCGTTACGGTTACACGAGATTCCGCCCGAATTTACACGGCTGCTAACGATGAAATTGAACGCCCCGTACGTGTCACTGCTCAGAGTGGTACAGTGACTGAAAAAGGAAATTATCCTCATTTCATGCTTAAAGAAGTATATGAACAGCCCGCGGTTATTGGCGACACGCTAAACGCATTTATTAATCCATCAACGAACAAGGTCAGCCTGCCTGATGCTGTTATGGATTTGGCAAACACTCCACGTTTGACAATTGTCGCCTGCGGAACAGCCTATTATGCCGGGATGGTTGCGAAATATTGGATGGAACAAATTGCAAGGATTCCTGTTGAAATTGATGTGGCTTCTGAATTTCGTTATCGCGAAGCCCCAATGCCAGAAGGTGGCGTGGCACTATTTATCTCTCAAAGCGGAGAGACTTTGGATACATTAGAGGCATTAAGATACGCGAAATCTCAAGGTCAAACAATTCTCTCCATTCTGAACGCGATTGAATCAACGATTGAACGTGAATCGGATCATGTATTGCACACATTGGCTGGCCCTGAAATTGGGGTGGCATCAACAAAGGCGTTTACAACACAACTGACAACATTGGCTTGCTTGGCATTGGCATGGGCAGTAAAACGAGGATCCATTGATCAGAAAAAATCAGATGAATTGTCTGAATCGTTACGCGCTGTACCAACAATGGTTTCAAAAATGCTCAATCATGATCAAGAAATCAAAGATATCGCCAAGGATGTTTCAAAGGCGCGTGATGTTTTATATTTGGCACGTGGGGCGATGTACCCATTGGCGATGGAAGGTGCATTAAAACTTAAGGAAATTTCTTATATTCATGCAGAAGGTTATGCAGCGGGTGAGATGAAACATGGGCCAATTGCTTTGATTGACGATAATGTTCCAATTGTTGTTTTGGCGCCTGCAAACGACCCGTTATTTGAAAAAACAGCCAGCAATATTCAGGAAACCGCGGCGCGTGGTGGACAGGTGCTGGCGATCACTGATGCAAAAGGTGCAAAATCATTAGAAGATAACGCACGATGGACAGTAGAAATGGATGACGTACACCCATTTGTTGCACCAATTTTATATTCTATTCCTGTACAGCTTTTGGCGTATCATGCCGCAGTTATTAAAGGAACTGATGTCGATCAACCACGTAACCTCGCCAAATCTGTGACGGTGGAATAGATCGAGTATTTAAATTAAATTCAGGAGAGATAAGCAATGAAAACACGTGCGGCGGTTGCGTATAAAGCAGGAGAGCCCCTTGCAATCGAAACCGTTGATTTAGATGGAGCAAAATCAGGAGAAGTTTTGGTTGAAATTATGGCAACGGGCGTGTGCCACACTGATGCGTTTACATTATCAGGCGATGATCCGGAAGGGGTCTTTCCAGCGATTTTGGGGCATGAAGGCGCAGGAATTGTCCGTGAAATCGGCGAGGGCGTCACATCTGTAGAAGTTGGTGATCACGTTATTCCATTATATACGCCTGAATGTCGGGAATGTGATTATTGCCTACACCCGAAAACGAATTTGTGCCAAAAAATTCGATCAACTCAAGGGCGGGGTTTAATGCCTGATGGAACATCTCGGTTTTCAATAAATGACGAACCGATTTTACATTATATGGGAACATCTACATTTTCTAACTTCACTGTTATTCCTGAAATTGCACTGGCAAAAGTCCGTAAAGACGCACCATTTGAAAAAATTTGTTATATCGGATGCGGCGTTACAACGGGAATTGGTGCGGTTGTTTTTGATGCAAAGGTTGAGGCCGGATCAAATGTCGCCGTGTTTGGCCTTGGCGGTATTGGATTAAATGTTATCCAAGGTGCAAAAATGGTTGGTGCCAATAAAATAATTGGAATTGACATCAACCCATCAAAAATTGAGTTAGCCAAAAAATTCGGAATGACTGATTTTATCAATCCTAATGAAGTCGATAACGTTGTTGAGGCGATTTGCGACCTTACAAATGGCGGTGTTGATTATTCATTTGAATGTATCGGAAATGTAAATGTTATGCGTCAAGCGTTAGAATGTTGCCACAAAGGATGGGGCGAGAGCGTTATTATTGGTGTTGCTGGCGCAGGACAAGAAATTGCAACCCGGCCGTTCCAATTAGTGACGGGGCGTGTTTGGCGGGGGTCGGCCTTTGGTGGCGCCCGTGGCCGTACGGATGTGCCAAAAATCGTTGATTGGTATATGGACGGAAAAATCAATATTGATGATTTAATAACGCATGTCATGCCCTTGGAAGATATCAATAAAGCATTTGATTTAATGCATAATGGTGAGTCAATCCGTAGCGTTGTAAAATTTTAACGCGTGAGCATTACTCTAAATCAAGAATACCGTGGTTATGCAATGTTGTTACAAGGTCAATAAAATCACGTTTGTCGTTTGAAAGGTTAATCGTTTCCAGTGATATTCTGCCATCATTATTAAGCATTTCAAACAGTTGCCCTTGTTTTTCAGAAATATGAACACATTCACCGTCCATGGATAAATGAAATCCGCCTTTTGATGAGGGCGTGATTGCCAATTTAATATGTTGAGGCCTGAATAGCACATCACCATCTTCCAGCATCATAATCATATCATCGGTTGAAATATTGTCGTTACAATCATCCGCATCATCCATATCATCATGTGTCGATGTAGAAAAATAATTGGCCATCCATATTCCAAAGGCATCAGAATTCACAGCAGCAATAATGTCACCTCGCACTGTATCTTGCGTTTTTGTTGAAATTGAAAAACTGGCACTGTTAACGTCAAGTTCTTCACCTAAATATCGTTTGTTTTGCGTTTCTGTTTCTTCTAAATGTTGGGCAAAATCACCTAATATTTCAGAAAGTTTTGGCCCTAAAAAACCAACGGAAAACGTCATCGCGGCTTCTATCGTTTTTCCTTCATGGCCAAAAAATGGTGGCATATAAATGACATCACCTGCGGTGACCTCGAATGTTTCACCATCAAATCCGTTTTCGAGAATTTTCATATCTGGATTATCAACATATCGATCATCATCAATCGGGTTGGAACTGATTGTCCATACGCGCTTACCAATGCCTTGCACTAAAAACGTATGATAGCTGTCTGTATGTGGGCCAACGCTTCCCCCTGGCGCAGAGAA
>Ga0206130_10006772_pt1 | contig 12963 bp, 15 predicted proteins | sample Helgoland_Spring_9_FD_148637 | JGI IMG/M metagenome (GOLD analysis project Ga0206130, IMG submission 148637) | Pelagic subsurface seawater microbial communities from Kabeltonne, Helgoland, North Sea - Helgoland_Spring_Bloom_20160512_1 | ecosystem: Environmental > Aquatic > Marine > Epipelagic ... | reverse complement strand
ACCGCTTCGGAACCGTCAAGGATCATTACGAAATCCTCATTATCGTATAAGCTACGATCGTGAGTAAAAGTCGCGTACAACTTATCATCGTGTACTCGTTCGCACTCGATGGTTAGCAGACCTTTATGATCCAAGAAATTAAACACACAGTTGCCAAATTCAGCAACTAACATACCTGCAGGACTGTCAGGATTTTTCAACTCAAAAACTTCCATGGTTATGGGGTTTGAGGTTATGTGGCAAAATCGCCGTATTATTATTAGGTATTATTATTAAGTATTATATATTTTAATTATATATATAATCAAATATATTTATTATTTTAATTGTGAAGTGTATAGCACTTACTTCAATAAGCAACTACTTAATAAAAAGTAGCTGCGTTTCATAAAGTTCTGACTGTCTGTCATACTCTTCACTGACTTCGTCAGCACCATCAAGCATGTCTTCAAAATCATTATTTTTATACAGATCAAAACTATGTTTTATTATACAGTATATTTGATCTCTATCTTCATCAATGTATGAGCAACTATCGAATGCTCTATCTCTAATCATTAACTCAAGGTTGTTACCGAGTATTGTTTTCATCTTATTATTATAATCTATCATAGTATATTTATTTATTTATTTATTAATTATATAATCAGTTTAAAATATTATTTAAATTGTGAGTAAAGAAGAAGCTCAAACGAGCTCCTTCATATTCCTTACAAATACTGGTAAGTTATTAGTATTAGTATATGATTTGTATTTAGCAAAGCATGGCATATCTTCAAACCTTTGTTTGTGAGCATTATATACTTTGTCATGATCATATGTAACTTTCTTACCTTTATTAGTAGTGAATGTTATTATTGTATTTGTATTGATAAGTGTTTTTCTTATTACAAATCTTTTAGTAGTTATATTATTAGTAGTCATGTTATTATTTATTTAAAATTTAAAATTTATTTATTTATTTAATTATATATATAATCTAACATATATATTATTTTAATTGTGAGTAAAATTATTTAATATAATTCTAAAAAAATATCTAGAAATTAGTTAAATATTTATTATATAATCTAAGGAAAGGCGTATTCTAATTGTGAAGTGAAGATAAAAACACGGGACTGGGTGAAAACAAATGAATTTGTGAAAAGTTTTTATTTTAGATATATATAGTATAACACAAAATATCTCTACATCTCATATGTGACATTAGCTAGTTATAGTATAGAGTAACAGGCTATTGTCACACTGTATTAATAACAGTTATTTCCATGTGATAGTATCTTATAGACAAAAAGGTAAAAACATTATGGCAAAACCTAAGAAAAAGGGTGGTCCTAAGCAAAAGCTAAGTGCTAAGGCTGCGGCTGCTAAGAAGGTACGTGACAAGAAAAGAGCAATGAGGGCTGATCGGCGTGCAAAAAAGGCTGAAAATCAGCGTATTGGACAGTCGTCTAAGTACGATATACACCATATAGGTGGAAAAGTTGGTAAAACATCGAAAACATCGGTGGCTAAGAACCGTGGAGGTCACGGAAAAGGTACAAGAAACGAAAGAAAATGACGGCTTTAATGAATACAGGTGATTTCACTGCCTTAATAACGATATTGATTGTTTTGTTGGCAGGTATATCTGCTTTGCATGTTATAATTAACGATAAAAAAGAGTAAATGGCAAGAATTAGTACATATGTAAAAGATGATGAGGTAAATCCTAACGATATAGTTATAGGTTCTGAGCATAGTATAGATAATGCTGGTAGAGTTACTTATAAAACCAAGAATTATCGCATGATAGAGCTGCAAAACTTTTTTCAAGGCGCTAATTTTTCAGCAACTGCACCTATTAACCTGACTGGAACTACAGATAAAGTATGGAGTCATGATGATATTACTATAATTACTACAAACAGTGCAAATCCCGCAGGTATAACATTACAAGATAATACAACATTTATTACAGCAACTGATGTAAGTTTTGGTGGATTAAGTAATCACGTAAATGGTTTTACAAGAAAAGAATTTACACTACCTAATTATCAGTTCAAAATTAGTACTAGTAATAATGGTAGTCATAATCGTATTATAGACATAGACAGTGCTGGTGGTACGGGTTTAGATGAATTACACATAAATAGTGGTACTGTTATAAACACAAGGCTAAGTGCTGAGAACACTATAACTATAGATCATTCACCTAGAGTTGGAACTGATGCTACTGCCGCCACGGATATAAGTTATGGAGGAACATTTTTAGCTTTATCTGCTAGATCAATAACTAGTGAAGGTCACTGGAGTGATAATACTTTAACAACATATACATTACCTACTTATAGTTTTAATGTAAAAGGAAATAATACAGGCGCTAATCAAACTATAGCTAATGGTAATACACTTGTTATAGCTGGTACTACACCTATATCTACCACTTCATCAGACACAGATACAGTAACTATTACTCATGATGACATAACACATACAGCTTCAGACAGTGGTACTACTGTTAATTTAACGTATGGTGGTAATTTTACAGCATTAACTGCAAGAACTGTTTCAGCGCAGGGTCATTTAACAGCAAGTACACTAACAACATACGCAGTACCAGCACAATACTCTTTTAACGTAGATGCAAATGCTACTGTAGCAAGTGATCCAGCATTTAATAAAGAAATAACCAGTGGTCAAACATTAAACATACTTGGCACTACACCTATATCTACTGCTGTATCAGCCGCAGATACGGTTACAATAAGCGCAACTGATTTTACAGGCCCTACATCTGTAAATGGAGTTAGGGGTTTAGTACCAGCACCTACTACAAGTGATGGTTCCAAGTTTTTAAAAGGAGATGGTAGTTGGGCTGATCCGCTAAACACAACTTATATTGTTAGTGGAGAAAATGTACCTGCAAGTAGTGGTCCAACAGTTATTGCTGGAGCTAATGTTATTTTAACAGATGCATCTAATGCAACAACTAAATTAAAAATAGAACAAGGTTCAAATACAACAATATCTGGAACTTCAACAAAAATAACAATAGCCTCAGACAATACAGAATATGATTTAGAAGGCATAGGTAGTGATAATACAGATACAGGAATAAGATTAAGCCCAAGTACTGGCTCAAACGACGATATATTAATACTAGGATCTGGTGCAACAACAACAAGTATAAATAGTGGCACTATAACTATTAATTCTACTAACACTTGGCAAGCTAATAGTAATACGTCAGGCGCAGGTGGTCATGGTTACGTAACAAGTTCTAGTGGTCAAGCTAATAAAATTTGGTCTACAAATGGTAGCGCTCAACCTGCTTGGAGAGACCCAGGTGCTAGTAGTGACGACTTTGATGACGTTATAAGTAGAAACACAGTAACTCTTTATCAAAATTTAACCGGTGGTAGTCATACACATCGTTTTGCAGGAAAAACAAATAAGTCAATATGGTTAAATAATAATTCTGGAGATGGAGTTAATGGCGTAATGTTAGTGTTAGATGGATACAGAAATAATGGATCGGGGGTAAGCGGTAATTCTACAATATGGTGGTATGATCAAAATAATAAAAGAGTAAATTGGGATTCTAGACACTGGTCAGGAAATAATGGTTGTGCGGTTCACAAGTGGTCTGATGAAAATAATGGAACATACAATCCTTATTTTGAGAGGTGGTATAGTGGTAGTAGTGCTGGTTATGGAGACATAGGTATGGTATCTAATTACTCTGCTAATTTTCCATCTGGGCACTCTGCTCATACTGGGTTTTTAATTTCACATAAGCTAAAGGTTGGTAATGTGGCCTACACAGACGCAGATGGTAGTGCAGGCCAATTTTTAAAAACAGATGGCAATGGTAATACATCTTGGGCTTCAGCAGGTAGTGGTGGCGGAACCGACACAAACTTTTATGTAAACTCCTTAACAATAATTAACAGTACTTCTACACTTAGAAAAATAAGAGTAACAGGTGTTGGAATAAGCATTATAGACACAGATATACCTGTGTTTACTAGTTCAAGAGATGGTTTTGTACCTTCTCCAAGCGAAGTAAATGCAACTAAGTTTTTAAGAGCAAACGGCGACTGGGTTGTACCAACAGATACTCAGTATTCTGTAATGGGTAGTGGAACCCCAGCTAGTTACGCCGCAGGTTTAGTGTTAGCGGGTAGTGCAAATCATAATAATAATTTTTTAAGAAAAGATGGAACTTGGGCAACAGTAACTAGTGGTACAAATGTAGCCGCAGGTACTGGTATTACAGCTACGGTTAGTGGAACAACAACATTAAGTCTTACAGTAACTGCTAATGCAACTACTAATACTAACTATGCAGTACCTTTTATGAACTCGGGTGTTATAAATACAGATGGAAGCGGTTTTTACTTTAATCCTAGTACTAATCAACTTCATGCTGGTGACTTTGTTGTATCTTCTGATAGAAGATTAAAAGCAGAGATTGAACCAATAAAAAATGGATTAGAAGTAATAAAAAAGTTTTCTTCTTATAACTATATAAAAAATAATCAAAAAGAATCTGGGTTTATAGCTCAAGAAGTTAAAGAAGCAATACCTCACACAGTTTATGAAAATAATGAAGGATACTTATCTATGAGTGATAGAGGTGTTTTAGCGCATATGCATAAAGCTATAATTGAGTTAGAAGAAAGACTAAGTATAATAGAACAAAAAATTAAATAACATGGGAGTACCTATTTCAGGATCTTTTACAATTTTTGAAGAAACAGATAGTAATGGAAATTTTATATCAAACACTTCTATACAAGGAGCAATAAATGAAGCTAATCCAGGGTCCGTTAATAATGACACTAAATTTTCTGAATTAATAGCAGCGTCGACATTACATAGTTTTAATCCAGCTTTTTCAGGCACACTAAATACCTTAAGTGATGTTACTAAAGCATCTCAATATAGAGGTTATCCATATTTATCTCAAGTTACTCTTTGTTATCACCAAACCTCTTCTACATCAGCTTGCAGTTGCGGTACTAGTGGAACTTATTATATAGATACAACTTCTTTACAAGCAGCGAATAACTTTTCTAATGGAACTACAGTTATATCAGCCAACACAAGTGGAAGTCCTTTAGCGCCTGCGGGATTTTATAGTGCTGGTGGTGCTTTTTTGTATTGGAACGGTACATCACAAGGAACTGATATTAATGGAAATACTGTAAATTCAGCTGACTGTAGTAATTCTGGAGTTACTGTACCTGCACCTTCTAGTTGGTTTGGCTCAGGTAACTTAATAGGTCACTTTGGCACAACTAATTTTGCAACATTAAATTGGAAAGTTAATCTACAGATAGATGGATATATGCAAAAAAATGTTACTATTGGTGGAACTAGTCAATGTATAAATGGTTGTGCTTATAACTCACAGTCTAGACCTAACAACAACACTATAACTGGAAGTGGAAGTATAACTGTAACAAGATTAGCTGATTCTAGCAGCAATAGTAATAATCAGGTCAATGATGATGGAGACGTTGTATTAACGGTTTCTGGAGGAACAATATCTCACAACGGTGGAACAAGTGATACTGATGGTAATCCAATTAGAACTTTAAATAATACTAGAGGGGTTTATACTTTTGATCAAGGAGAAACTTTTTCAAAGACTTTTAATTTTACTAACTTAAAAGTTGCTGATGGCGATACATTTCAATTAGATATAATTGAAGGTTAAAAAACTAAATGAGTGTGTAACTATAATCTAAGAAACCTTGCAATATTGCAGGACCTAATTTAAAACCAATAAAACAATGACATACGCAATACACTATAGCACCAATACATGGAGCAATAACCAACAAACACAAATGACCGATGAAACTGTTAAAGAGCAGTTGGAGTATATTTCAGACAAATCAAACTGGAGGATAGTTCAGCTACCTAATGGATTTTATCAAACCGAATATAAAGACATGCAAAACGATAAGTTTTGGCATGATGTAACCAGAAGAGAAACACTGGAGAGTGCTGAGGCTGCAATTGATGGGAGCATCGAGCATTATAAGAAAAAGCTTTCTTTTTTAGAAGGTCCTAAAGTAGTTAAAACATTTTAAACAAAACATAAGCTAGCCTTCGGGCTAGTTTTTAAATTATAAAAATTATGCCAGTAGTAGCAGGAAAAAAATACGCATATAACAAAGAAGGTAAAGAAGCAGCAGCTAAAGCAAAACAAGATGTTAAGGATGCTAAAAATAAAAAAAGGACAGTAAGTGCCGTTAATAGAGCAGGTAGAACTATAAACAAAGCTCCTGGTGGTCAAACTGGTACTGTTAAAAACAAAGATGGTCAAACATCTACAGCTAAGCAAAGGCAACAATTAAAAACAGGTGCAAGAATGCTTAAGTCTACTTTAAAAGCTACAGATAAAAAAAATAAAAAAGATGCGGCTAAAAGTGAAAGAACTGCTCAAAGAAATAATATCAAAAGCAGTAACCAGTCTACTAGGATGAAAAATCAAAAAAATAGAAAAGACAATAGGGCTAATAAGAAAAAAATTAGATCATAGTAAATGTTTAACTTTTAATTAAAAATTATGCCATACGGAAAAAAGAAGCCTATGAAAAAAGGTGGAAGCAAAAAAAAATAAGTAATATATAAAATCAATTTAATTTAATTTAATGGAATACAATCAGCCAAGTCAGATTGTCAAAGATTTAAGCTTTGGCGACTCAGGCAAAAACAGAATATATACCGGGGTTAACAAACTAGCGGAAGCAGTTAAGTCAACCCTAGGTGCATCAGGTAAATGTGTAATTTACGAAGATGCAAGAGGAAAGCCCGTAATCACAAAAGACGGAGTAACCGTAGCAGAATCGGTTGTCTTGTTTGATTCGGTCGAGAACATAGGAGCAACTCTAATCAAAGAGGCTTCTAGAAATACAGTGAAGGAAGCAGGGGATGGCACAACAACCGCCATCGTCCTTGCTCAATCACTATTAAAAGAATCAACTTGTTCTACAGATAATGTAAGGCAAGTTAAACTTGGTATTGAATCTGGGTTAAAAAAGATCAATGCTTATTTAGATAAAAAAAGTATAGATGTTAATGATGATATGTTAGACAGCGTAGCTGCAATATCATGTAATAACGATACTAATCTTGGTGGTACGATAGCTGAAGCTTATAAAGTTGTAGGTAAAAATGGTATTGTACTAATGGAAGAATCAGAAGATAACACTACTTATGTAGAAACAGTAGATGGTGTACAACTTGAGTGTGGATTAACATCACCTCATTTATCAACTGATAAAGACAAGCAGAGAGCTGTTTTAGATAAACCTCTTGTGCTTATAGTAGCTTCGATAATACCTAACATCAGAAAGATACAAAGTATCTTAGAACACGTTATAAAGGGTCGTAGAAGCTTGTTAATAGTTGCTGATCTAGAACAATCAGTTAAAGCAGCATTATTAACTAACAAGGTCAAAGGAAATATCAATGTAAACATTATTGATCCTCCTGGATTTGGACCTACTAAACAAGAAACAATAGAAGACTTAGCTTTTTTGACTGGAGCTAAAGTTATTAATGAAGAACTAGGTGATGATATGGACTTTATCGATCCTAGTGTTTTAGGTGAAGCGGTTAAATCGGTTACAGATAACAGTAGTACTGTTCTTACAATAGAAGATGTACCTGATTTAAGTGATAGAATAGAAAGCGTCAAATCTAAAATAGAAAAAGAAAAAGATCCGTTTATTAAAAGAAAAATAGAACAAAGGCTAGCAATGCTATCAGGTTCTGTTGGGATCATTAAAGTAGGTGCCGACTCTAAGGTAGAGATGAAAGAAAAAAAAGATAGAGTTGAAGATGCAATATACGCTGTAAAAGCAGCGCTAAAAGAAGGTATTGTATCTGGTGGAGGCATAGCGCTTCTCAACGCTTCACAAAAAATAAAACCTAGTAATGACGGCGAAAGAATTATTTTGGAGGCTATTAAAGCTCCTTATAACACTATACTTGATAATGCAGGTATGGGAGATACAGTAGCGCCATTGAAAGAGGGTTATGGTATTGATGTTATAGATGGAAAACAAATAAATATGGTAAAAGGTGGGGTTATAGATCCCGTACTTGTTACCAAGACAGCATTAAAAAACGCGGTTAGTGTAGTTTCTACAATTATATCTGCTGATTGTATCATATCAAATGTAAGGTTGAATGCAAGCGATTAATTATTACTTAGTTGTAGATGATATAAAAGAAGAGCAAAAGAAAATTGCTGGTCTTATATTTACAGAAAAAACAGATGTTGATAACCGTTACACCAAAGCTAAGATAATTAGCTGTGGAAATAAAGTTGAAGGTGTTAAGCAAGGTGACGTTGTTTATTACGATAAACATGCTGGTCACAGCATAACACACGATGAGAACTTTTATAAAGTAATTAAAATCATAGATGTAGTATTAGTAGAATGAGGTTAAACTCATCAGATCTACGTGATATGAATTTACTTAAGTATTACAGGCTTGTTAGGAAATGGGCTTGTAAGACTTATGGTTTAAAAGACGCTGATTTAGAGTTACTTATATATCTAGACTGTAAAGGTAGATTTACTCGTAATGAATTTATGGATGGCGCTTATACTTATACATGGGATAAGCACCGGTGGGAAAGGTTAAAGCGGCAAGGCTGGATTGAAGTATGGAGGCAAAGAAATAGAACTACTATAAAGTATAGTATATTTAAAACTTCATTTAAATGCAGTCAAGTGATAAGTAGGATTTACAGAATACTTTTAGCAGAAGAAGACTTACCTTTTTCAGACAGAAGTGTTTTTCATAAAAACAAATCATATACAGATAAGGTTATGAATAAAGCCATAGATGATATGATAAAAGATAAAGAACGATAAATATAAAATTATGGCTAAAAAAAAACCATTAAGTCAACAAGAGCAATTACTGCAGAATTTTCACAATAGTCAAGAGAGTACCGGTAATCAAAGAGATGATTTGTTAAGAGACTTTAAATTTCTTAATGAACAAAATCCTTTTAAAGGTCAATATGGTGTTTATGCTGGCGTACAAGAGTTTAATGAAAGTTTAAATAAGGATAGATTTAAAGAAGAAAAAAAAGGCGAGACATCAGGATCTACAGAAAGTTCAGGTAGAATATCTCCTAACCAAAATGCTGGAAAAACATTTCAGCAACTACAGGATGAAATTAACAACATGTCTGATACTAAAAAAGCTTCCATGGATAGAATGAAGGAAGACTTTATGGGTGTGAAACCTTCTGAACAAAATCCGTTAAAAATAACTGGAGAAACAAATATATTAAATGGAGGAAAAGAATTTGTATTTGGAAAAGGTAGATCTTCTGGTATGAATTTAAGTATTGATAATTCAATTTCAAATCTAGGTAAAAACCTTCAGCAGAACATGGATTTAGATTCCAAGTTTGACAAAACAAACAATAATGTTTCCTCAAAAACAAGAGGAGGTTTGTTTGGTAATTACGGTAAGAAAGTTGAGATAAGAAAAACTTTTGATGAATCAACAGGTAGAACAAACAAGCAGAAGTTTATTGATGGAGAATTAGCTAGCGATAGAAATGCTAGACAAGATGTTAGAAGAAAAGGTAGGTCAACTGATGCAAGAGCAAAAAGAAAAGCTGGTAGAAACAAATGAGTAGCGATAAGAAAAAGTTTAAAGACACTAAGTTAGGTGGTTTACTTAAGAGTTTGGCACCTAAGATATTAGATGTTGCAGGTGATCTATTACCAGATGCTGGAGTACTTAGTATGGTAGGTAAAATGATAGATAGTGATCCTAAGATATCTGTTGAAGATAAAAAAGTATTACACAAGCAGCACGCTGAGATGTATAAGCTAGAAGTGGCTGATAGAGACTCTGCAAGAAACAGGGAGATAGAAGTTGCTAAAACTGGAAAGAAAGACTTTATGATGACATTAACTGGAATAGTTGGGTTGATGTCATTTGCTTTTATAATATATGCAGTGGTATATGTACCTACTGTAACTGATAATGATTTATTTGTACATTTAATGGGTATGGTAGAAGGTGTTGTTATAAGTAACATATTTGCATACTATTACGGTACAAGCGCAAAATAAAACTAAATGGCTAGAATATCAACCTACGAATTAGATACTACAGTACAAACCACTGACAAGTTTCTTGGTTCTAATGCAGATGGATCTGTAAAGAACTTCAAGATGTCTGATGTCAGTAAGTATTTAAAAGCTACTAATTCAGCAGGTGTTGGTGGGCAATTAGCTTTCGTATACCATGATTCTAATAACAACGGTTTTGGCGTTAGACAACCAGGTACTATAACCTTTGATAATGGTGGTGCTGCTGTTGTTGCTATGTCTGGTATAACAACTATAAAAGTAAGTAAGTTTCCTAATGGCTCAAGCGATTCTGCTGTGAGTTTAATAAACACTTTTTTAAACACTAACGTAATAATAGCTGATACTGAAGATCAAGACCAGTTTGGTGTGTATAAAGTTACAGCAATAAATCAAGACTCTGATGAAACTAACTTCTATGATTTATCATTAACTTTAGTAGGATCTTTGTCTAATGGTAATTTAAATAATTTACAGTCATATTCAATTAGTGTATTTACAGCCGGTGATAAAAATCTACTCCACACTCAGAGCTCTTCTAGCAATACGTGGACAGTTAATCACAACATGGGTAAGTATCCAAGCGTTTCAATAGTGGAATGCAATCCTACTGCTAACGAAGTAGACGGTGATTTAGTTATTGGTGAAGTTACATACAATAGCATTAATCAATTAACTATAAAATTTGCGTCACCTATAAGAGGTGTTGCTTATATAAACTAAAAGAATATGGCGTTAAAATATTTATCTAATATAGACTTAAATGGAAACTCTGTAGAGAAGTCCTATATAAACAATTCAGTAATTGATCCAAGATCTAGCGCACCAGTTGCTAGTGATGGTATTGGAGGATCTCTTCAACTTGGTCAAATATATTACAATACTACTGAAAAGAAATTATACACATATAACACGACTGGAACTGTTTGGGACCAAGTTGGTACAACATATGCTTTAGATGTAGCTGCCGGTACAACAAATATTGTTTTACAGGGAAATGATGGTAGCGCAGCTCAAAATGTTGCTATAAGTGGTGGAACTAATATAAATACTGTTGCAACAACAGATACAATAACTGTAAACCTTGACAACACAATAAGTTTATCTGGAGATATTAGCGCTGTTAATGCTACGTTAACTGGTTATTTAAGAGGACCAGCTAGCTTTGTGATTGACCCAGCTACTCACGGTGACGATACTGGAACTGTTGTAATAGCTGGTAATTTACAGGTTGATGGTACAACTACTACAGTTAATTCAACTACCGTTACAATAGATGATCCTATATTCACTTTAGGTGGAGATGGTAATGGTATTGATGACAGTAAAGATAGAGGTATAGAATTTAAGTGGCATAATGGATCTGCTGCAAAAGTAGGATTTTTTGGATTTGATGATTCATCCGGTAAGTTTACTTTTATACCAGATGCTACAAACTCAAGTGAAGTATTTTCTGGCACAGCGGGAACACTCGTTGCAAACTTAGAAGGTAATGTTACTGGTAATATAACTGGTAACACAAACGGATTGCATACTGGAAATGTAACTGGAAACGTAACAGGTAACTTAACGGGAAATGTAACTGGAGACGTTACTGGAGATGTTACTGGAGATGTTACTGGAGATGTTACTGGTACTGTTTCTTCATTAAGTAATCACACGTTTGCTACAAATATAGGTGATGGTTCAAACACATCATATACTGTAACTCATAATCTGGGTACAGAATCTGTTATTGTTCAGTTGTATGACAATAGCACTCACGACACTGTTATTGCTGACGTAGTTAGAACAAGCACTAATGTTGTTACTGTAAGTTTTGCAGTAGCACCAATAAGTAATGATATTAGAGTGCTTATAATCAAAGTAGCATAAATAAAATAATATGGCTCAAAAGTTTTTAAGTGACATACACCCAACAGCTGGGTTAAAAGACTCTAGTGGTGACTTAGGTACTAGCGGCCAAGTATTATCATCAACTGGTTCAGGTACTAATTGGGTTCAAGCAGGATCTGGAGCTACAGTCATCCATGACGATCAATTTACAGCTACAGCGAATCAAACTGCTTTTACGTTAAGTAATACTGTTGATGCAGAAAACAAAACGCAAGTATATATAGATGGTGCCTACCAAGCTAAAGCAGGTTACACTGTTAGTGGTACTACGTTAACATTTGATACTGGTTTAGATGTAGGATCTAAAGTAGAAGTCATTACCTTTGCGACAGCAATAGCTAGTAATGCTACTGCTGTAATTAAGTTAGATGAATTTGTACCTGGTGACGCTATATCTGGTACTAGCGGTCAAAACTTTACATTATCACAAATTGTTTCAGATGAAAAGGTTACACAAGTTTACATAAACGGTGTTTACCAACACAAAGATACTTATTCTATATCAGGAACAACTTTACAATTTTCTTCAGCTCCACCCTCAGGATCTGATATAGAGGTTATAACGTTTGATACCATTGTATCAGCTGATGGTACATTATCAGCAACAACTTTTTTTGGAGATCTCAACGGTACTATAAACACCGCTACAACTGCTACTACTCAGTCAGCAGGTAATAACTCAACTAAAATATCAACAACAGCTTATGCAGATGCTAAGGTAGCAGATGCTATCAACAATGGTACTACCGCTATAGCACCATCACAAAATGCTGTGTTTGATGCTTTAGCATTAAAAGCTAACATTGCTGGACCAACCTTCACAGGAACACCAGCAGCACCTACTGCATCAGCAGGAACTAATACTACACAACTAGCAACAACTGCTTTTGTAACTACGGGTATTGCTAATATAGTAGATTCATCTCCTGCCGCACTA
>Ga0206130_10006765_pt1 | contig 12972 bp, 10 predicted proteins | sample Helgoland_Spring_9_FD_148637 | JGI IMG/M metagenome (GOLD analysis project Ga0206130, IMG submission 148637) | Pelagic subsurface seawater microbial communities from Kabeltonne, Helgoland, North Sea - Helgoland_Spring_Bloom_20160512_1 | ecosystem: Environmental > Aquatic > Marine > Epipelagic ... | reverse complement strand
CGGGCATTGAAAATGGTGATGGTTAACCGGCCATCTTCTAATGTGGTGATGTTCGATACGTTGGTTTTTTCTTTGGGTGATTTGCCATACCATGCGGTACCTACATCGGCAAAGCCGATTACCCAAAGGTTTTGTAACAAGGCGTTTTTTATCGGGCGCTTGCCGAAGTACGAATACATCGGTACCCACAGTTCGGTGTTCACAAAGCCAAAGGTGTTGCCTGATCGGGTGTTTAAGTTGAAGTTGCGTACGCCGTAAACGGGTTTTACAAACGAGGCGTTTTCAATGTTTATGCGGCTATCTGTTACCGTTGGTCTGTATTGATTGCGGTTGCCACCCAAAACAAATATGGTATTGGCACCTCCGGTAGAATTACCAAGCGACACTTGGCTGTTCCACAAGATATCGCGTTGTAGTTTTTTACCATATTGCGCATGTAAGGTGTTTATAAAACTCGACTTGCCGGTCGATACATTTTGTCGGAATGCGGTGTTGACGTCAATCAATAAACCACGCTGTAACACCTTGCGGTGCGCCATTTGGGTAGAGTAACGCAGCCGCAACCCTTGCTCCAAATTCAATTGCTTTCTGTTGCGCAACACCAAGAAGCTTTCATCCTGAATAATGGGGGTGAAGTGGTCGTATTGGCTGTGCTGGTTAAACTGCAACGATAAGTTGGAGTTAAACTGCTTGGTGATTTCAGTGCGCAAAGCACGCATCCTACGTTTACCCAAGTCTAGGTTTTGGTTATACCGGGTTTGCTCGGCCATCAACGTAAAACTCTTGCGCAGTTTGCCAAGGCGGTTTACATACTTCAGTTGATATTGGAAAACACTGAAGTTAAAAGTCGTCCGCATTTTACCCTCAATCAAGTGGTTTTTAAATTGGTCTTCCAATTGCACGCCACCTACCAGTCCCATTCTATTGGTTAACTGATTGATAGGGTCATACTCCGCGCCAAAGGCATCGGTCAAAAAGTTGTCGTTGTTAATTTGGCTAATCAGTTTGGTGGCCCTTAAATTATTGGCATGCTTGGGCACCTTGCTAAAGGTATAGTCTATCGTTTTTAACTTCTGTTCCGATATGGCATCTAACGAATCTACATTGTCGGGCACCGGAAATGGCGATTGGAAATAGACTTTTTGTGCTTGATTTTGATACGCACTGTCCAGCAGTATCGGATTGTTTTTTGAGGCATTGATCACCTTTTCGGCAATGTTTTGAAGAATCTTCGTTTTTGACGGATACAACACCGCACCAAAATTCTCGCTACTGTCGATAGCGGTGATATGGGTAAACAAGTATCCATTGTGCAATACCATTTCCATTACATGCGTTCTGTCGGCGTTAATTTGTTGCTCGATGATGCTGGTTTGGTAATTACTTAAGGCAAAAGTTTGTTGGTCGAGTTTGTAGGCATAGGCATTGCGTATACCGTTTTCGGTAGATAGATAGCTGAGGTATTTGGCGTTAAGCTTTACCGGATTCTCTTCATTTTTATCGGCACTGTTGGTTACGTTATTGATGCTCAGTACTTCTGCGCCATTCCGAAACAAATAGAAAATATCGGTTTGCCACTCCTTCATTAAAGGTTGGGTGGTGTTTTGGTATAGGGTACGGGTGAAGTAGATGTTACCATTGGCATCAAAATGCGGATGTTTGTCATCGCTTTTCGACTGTGTTAATGCCGTGGTGCTCGATTGGTTTTTGTTGATTAAGTATAGCGACGATTTACCTGATATGGTTGCCGACACAATGATTTCTCCGGTTTTGGGGTAATAGTCAAAACCAGATACAAAGTCAAAACTATCAAACTCATGAACGGTGTGCAGGTCTGTCTTTTTGTTGTACAACAGTAGCTTCGGGGTTTGGTCGTTAGACAACACAAACAAGGCGTCTTCGTTTTTCCATTTCAGTAAAAACTCATGATCATAATGGAGCTGACCATCATAGGCGCTGTAGTGGTCGTAAATCAGTGTGCGTTCGCGCGTTTCACGATTGTACAGTTCAATTTTATTCTTTCCAGCTTGCCAATACGCGGTGGCAACCACCTGGGCGTTGGGCGACAAGGCAGAACCAAAATAATAGGCAACGGTAGGGTTAATCGCATTAAGCTCTGGGTCTTGGGGGATGCGTCGTTTTAACTCAAGGCTATACACGGCCTGGTTGGCCGTAAACCATTCGGTATACAGTTGTTTGGATGTTTTACCAACCACAAAGTACAAGGCCGTTTCAACCTTTCTGGTTAACCGCACCAAATACAATATGCGCTGTATGGCATCCGAGTTTTTGGTGTCGTCGATATACAACCACATGTTGTGGCCTACCAAGCGTTGTTTGTTGTACGACAATTGATTGTACGATTTAAAGCGCTGGTTGTTAAACGCGTCGCGCAGCAGATTGTCGGTGTCGGTATCCCATCCAACGGCTAAGTATTGTACTAGTCCGTCGTGAAACCAAACCGGCAAATGCAACATGGCTGCGTATTTGATGCGTTCTTGCACCGTTCCGCCATATAACATTTCTAATAGCAAGTTCTCTGCTATGCCAACAGATATCTGGTTCATCAAATCTGGTATTTCGCCATTGATGTACACATGTACGTCGTTGTTTTGGATGTTGGTAATGCCAGCCGTGTTTAATGGTTCTGGGTTGTTTTGCAGGGCATAGGTCGCGTTAAGTTTCGCACCAGAGGCATGCACGTAGATGTTGATTTTACCACTTAACCGGTAACCAATCTTTTCTTCGATTTGATTAAGCTTATGAATAGAGGCCGGTAATATAGATTTGGCCAATCGGGTAGAACTGTCAACAAAATAGAAATTGAAATGATCGGATTCAAGAAGCCACCAATCTTGGCTTTCTACTGCAACGCGCTGATTTCCTAAGTTTTGTCCGTAAATTTTGGATGCACTCAGCAGGCAAAGTAAACAAATCAATTTTCCCAGTCGCATTGTATCAAAATAACGAAAAAATGTTGAAAGTGTTACGCTTAGCCATGTATTAAATTGGTAAAAGGATTTGCGTACGATACATTTGCGATATGATTAAGCAAGACACGTATTTTACGGATTTAGAAGATAAATATGGCGCACACAATTACAAACCATTACCAGTTGTAATTGATAGAGGAGAAGGCGTTCATGTTTGGGATGTGAATGGAAAACAGTACTACGATTTTCTTTCTGCCTACAGTGCATTGAATCAAGGTCATTGCCATCCAAGAATCATCCAAGCTTTAAAAGATCAGGCCGATAAATTAACGCTAACGAGTCGTGCTTTTTACAATAGCGTACTTGGCGAATGTGAAAAATACATCACCGGAATATTCGGTTACGATAAAGTACTGATGATGAACTCTGGTGTTGAGGCTGTTGAAACGGCCATCAAGCTTTGCCGTAAATGGGCGTATGAAGTAAAGAAGCTTCCTGAAGGCCAAGCGAAAATCATTGTGGTAACAGAAAACTTTCATGGCAGAACGTTAGGCGTTGTTTCGTTTTCGAACGATCCAGATAGTTACGATGGATACGGACCCTTTCTTCCAGGATTTGAGTTAATTCCATATAATGACCTAAGCGCTATGGAGCAAGCCATCAAGCAGCCAAACGTTGCTGGTGTTATGATAGAGCCTATTCAAGGTGAAGCAGGTGTCATTGTGCCAGACGAAGGATACCTAGAAAGCATTAGCAAATGGTGTAAAGAGTCAAATGTTTTGTTTATCGCCGACGAGGTACAAACCGGTATTGCTCGAACAGGTAAGATGTTGGCTACCGATCATGAAGATTGCAGACCAGATATTATTGTATTGGGTAAGGCATTATCTGGTGGCGTGTTGCCCGTGTCGGCAGTTTTAGCCGATGATGAAATTATGCTCACCATCAAGCCAGGTCAGCACGGTTCTACGTACGGAGGTAACCCGTTATCGTGTGCCGTGGCTATGGAAGCCCTTAAGGTTGTTGAAGACGAAGGACTGGTTGAAAACGCACGGCGATTAGGTGAATTATTTAGAGAACGCATGCGCGCGATAAAGTCTCCTTTAGTTACTGCGGTAAGAGGCAAAGGGCTATTAAACGCAATCGATATTACTCCGTTTGGTGATGGTAAAACCGCCTACGACGTTTGTTTACTGTTGCGCGATAACGGATTACTTGCCAAGCAAACGCACGTACATACCATCCGATTTGCACCTCCTTTGGTAATTACCGAAGAGCAAATACACGAATGTGCCGACATCATCGAATCCACGATTATGGGTCTTCAATAAGGCTTGTTATCCAACAACAATACTGTTGTAATTGAGATTGGACTTCTCGGGTTACGTTGCTTTATGCTGTCGCAGAGGAGTTCTTGTTTGAATCTCCCGCGCAGTTTTTGGCGGAGTTACCGCATTTGTATATTCGTACCTGAGAGCTGCTCAATCAAAATCCGTTAAACAACGCAAACGATTACCCGTTTGACTGGGCCGATTTTGAAGCTTACCGCGGCAAACCAATTACCTACTAAGAGACAGATTACGTGAACATAAGAAAAGGAACAGCAGACGATATACCGGCACTATTTGCCTTAATTCAAGAACTCGCCATCTTTGAGAAAGAGCCCGATGCGGTGGTGGTTACAGAAGAGGAATTACGAGCCGATGGTTTTGGTCCAAACCCATTGTTTGGCTTTTTTGTGGCGGAAGTAGACGGACAGATTGTCGCCATTTCGCATTACTACTATAGATACAGCACCTGGAAAGGCAAGTGTTTGTATTTGGAAGATTTGATCGTTACTGAATCGCATAGAGGAAAGGGCATAGGTAAGGCATTGTTTCAAACCACCTTAGACAAAGCCAAGGCCGATGGGTGCCGTAAAATGAACTGGCAGGTGTTGGATTGGAACACACCAGCCATTGAGTTCTACAAAGACTTTAATGCGGGTTTAGACGGGGAATGGATAAACGGGTATCTAGACTTGTAAATGAACGTCCTGAAAACACCTCGACTTGATCTTCGAAAATTTGAAACAGATGATGCTTCATTTTTTTATGAGATGAACAGCAATCCAGAAGTAATTCGATACACAGGTGATTCAAATTTTGAAAGTGTAGCTGATGCCAGACAGTTTATCGAAAACTATGACCACTATTCGAAACACGGGTATGGCAGATGGACGGTTGTGTTGCGTCAAACCGGAGAACCTATTGGGTTTTGCGGACTAAAAAATCACCCAGACGAAGGCTATATTGATTTGGGGTATCGCTTTGTACAAAAACATTGGAGACAAGGTTATACCACAGAGGCGGCACAAGCTTGCGTGTATTATGGTTTCCATCATCTAGGGCTCAACGAGATCGTTGGTCGCACGGCAGAAGACAATCGGGGGTCAATACGTGTATTAGAAAAAATTGGGATGAAGTTTTGGAAGCATGCGCCCTGTGAAGGCATCGAAAATTCGGTCTATTATAAAATAACCAAGACATAAAAAAAGCCGCATCCTATAAGGAAGCGGCTTCAATTTTTTTATTGCAATTATTAAGAAGTTGCAGCGTATACAGACTCTTTCTTGTAATGCTTTACAAGTAAGTAGTAAAATATAGCGCGGTATTTATTTCTGTTTGAAGAACCCATTTGCTCACATACTGCGTCGCATGCTGCAGCTAATTTATCTCCGTCACCTAAACCAAGTTTCTTCTTTAAGAAGTTGTTTTGAACAGTTTCCATTTCGCTACCTTGAGTACACGAAACAGTACTTGCATCTTTGTTGTAAATAGAAGGGCCTAAGCCTTTGGCTACCGCGGTTAATAAAGCGTCGTCATACTTGATTCCCATTTTGTCCATTGATGCCTTGTAAGTTGACATTGCTTCGTCGAATTTGCTCATTGCTTTGTATTATTTAATGTTAAAGATGTTTCTCAAAGTTAAACAATTTCCGTACCATTTACCTAGATGTAGTGGGCAAAGTGGACAAACTGTGGGTCAAAAACCAACTTAACTAGTTAGATGATTTGTTCTGTAGAATTTTTTCTAACTGCTCTTCAGCGGTTAGCCCAACAAGTTCGTTGTCTATCATCGACTTAGCTGTTGCTGCCTGCGAACTTTCAGGGTACTGGCTCATGATGAGGTTTAACACCGACTTTGCTTCATCAATATCGCCGTTCTTTTCCAGTTTGTCGGCATATACCATCATCACAGAAGGACCTATGGTAGACGCTGGATACTTCGTATGAAACACCGACAATGCATCGATGGATGCTTGCATGCCTTGGGTTTGTTCCAAAATGGCAGCGTGCTTGAAGTAATACACGTCGTTTCCATCTATATCGTCGTCTTGGGCAAGGGCGAGTAATGCTTCACTTAACGAACGCATGTCTGTTACGCTCAGCATGGTATTTTGTTGAACACTTTCAAAAGCTTCTACCGCTACTTTATAATTCCCCTCCTTAAGCTCAGCCTTAGCAACAACAAGCGCAATGTCGTTGGCGTTTTTATCCTCAGGATATTGAGATAGGTATTGGTTGGCATATTTTTTAGCCAAAGCCGTTGAATCTACCATCAAATAGAAAAAACTGATGTTTTCGAGGTACGCCTTACTAACACTATCTGTAGGATAGGCATCCACATAGGAAGCTTGTAGGTTGGCTAATTCTGCTCTGCCTTGTCCAGACTGATTCTCGCTCAACTCAGTGGTTAAGTTTTCAATCTTACTCAGTAAATCTGTTTTTGGGTTGCCACAGCTTGATAGCAAGAATAGGCCTATCACCAAATAGTAGGTATATGATCTCATGTGTGTTTTAATAATTACCAATGCTAAGCATAACCAGCGTGCATGCTTCTATGCATTCAATTCCTTTTTTCTCTAATCGCTGGCAGAGCTCATCATTTTCGGCACCTGGGTTAAATACCACTCGATTTGGTTCTAAGGCAAATAAATATTGATAGTATTCGGTTTGATGTCGTGCACCCAAATACATTGTAACGGTATCGATGTCGTCATACATTTTTGGTGACTTATCGATTTCTTGTCCATTGATTTCACCATCTTTAATCCCCAATAATTCAACCGGGTGTTTGTAATGCATTAACTCTGTTGCTGCACGATTAGAATATCGCTCTGTATTAGGACTTGCACCCAATACCAATGTTTTTTTTGCTGTGCTCATTATATACCTGTGTAATTAAATGGAGTTATTTCCTTCATCTCGGTTTTAATCGAATCTTCGATCTCTAATGTGTCGATAAAGGCATGCATACTTGACTGATTAATTACGTCGTTTGTACGGGTCAATCCTTTCAGTGTCTCGTAAGGGTTTGGATATCCTTCACGTCGCAATATGGTTTGGATAGCTTCTGCAACAACGGCCCAGTTGTTTTCTAAGTCGGCTTTGATTTTATCTTCATTGAGTAACAGCTTGCCAACACCTTTTAATATCGATTGAAAGGCAATCATCATATGGCTCAATGGCACGCCTACGTTTCGTAGTACCGTAGAGTCTGTTAAATCTCGCTGCAATCTACTTACAGGTAGTTTTTCGCTTAAGTGGTTTAACGTCGCATTGGCAAAGCCTAAATTACCTTCTGCATTTTCGAAATCAATTGGATTTACCTTATGTGGCATTGCAGACGAGCCCACTTCATTTTTAGCGATTTTCTGCTTGAAGTAGTCCATGCTGATGTACGTCCATATGTCTCGACAAAAATCAATAAGGATAACGTTGATACGGCGCATACAATCAAATTTTGCCGCTAAGTTGTCGTAGTGTTCTATTTGTGTTGTTGGTGCTGATCGTTGTAAGCCTAATGACTCAACAAACGCGTCACCAAAATCTGACCAGCTTAACTCTGGGTAGGCAACGGCATGAGCGTTAAAGTTTCCGGTAGCACCGCCAAATTTTGCAGGCCATTTGATTTGATTCAATTGATCGAGTTGTTCTTCAATTCGCGCAACAAATACATAAAACTCTTTCCCCAATCTTGTTGGAGATGCCGGCTGGCCGTGTGTTCGAGCCAGTAAAGATATGTCTTTGTATTCCTCTGCTTTGGTCGCAATAGTTTCTACAACTTGTTTTATCATGGGTAACACCACTTCATCGGTACTCACTTTAAGCGAATATGGTATGGAGGTATTGTTGATGTCTTGCGAGGTTAACCCGAAATGGACAAACTCTTTGATGTCAGACAAGCCAAGCGTATCTAATTTCTCTTTAACAAAGTATTCTACTGCCTTTACATCATGGTTGGTCACTTTTTCGGTGTCCTTAATTTGTTGTGCATCAGATTCCGAAAAATTAGAAACAATTTTACGTAGTTCGGCAATGGTATATTTGTCTAATAACGGCTGCAGTTTAGTAATACCCGTGCGTCCCATGGCAATGAGGTATTCCACCTCAATCATCACTCGGTATTTTATAAGACCAAATTCTGAGAGGTGAGGTGCTAAATCTTGTGTTTTAGATCTGTAACGTCCGTCTATCGGACTAATCGCGTTTAAACTGCTTAATGGCATAGGGTAATTGTGTGGTGCAAATTTAATGTTTAGTGTATTTATTTTGTTTTATTTCTTGGTTAGTCTCGGGGCTTGCCAGCCCCAAACCTTGGCTTTCATTTTTTCCTGAACTCTAATAAGTCCTTATTTCTTCGATTAGGGCTTCCGCCCTATAACCCGATGTTGTTTTCTTCTTGAACTCTATAAGAGCTATTTCTTTGCTTAGGCTTATCAGCCTATAACCGATTTCCATTTTTGAGACCAAAAACGAAACAAAAAGTCTTCCCAAAAATATGCTCCCTAACACAGGCCATCGCCTCCCCCGCATTTTTGGTGGGCCATGGCTCATTAATATATGCATGATTTAAGATGACCTTTGAAGTTTTCTGTAGAAATCGAGAAAGGGTTTTGTGTGCTGGCCTTGCGCTAAGCAGGCAGGAAAGCGAAGCGGCTTTGGCTGTGGGGAAGAAAAGACTTTCGTAGAGTTCAAAGAAAAATTCTGAAGTCTTGATTTTTTTGTTTCGTTTTTCATCAAGGAAAAAATGAAAACCGGGTTCTAGGGGTGGTAACCCCTAATCGAGGGCGTGTCAAAGCCTAATAAGACTTATGGAAGAAAGTCAGAAGGCTGATAAGCCTAAGCGAAAATCCATCAAGGAAAAAATAAAAACCGGGTTCTAGGGGGTGGTAACCCCTAATAATAATTAATAATTATTAATTGTCAATTACCAATTACCCTATTTTTGCTCCGTGAACAAAATACGACTAACCCTACTCACTTTGCTACTTCCAATCGCTGGATTTAGTCAGATAACCATTTCAAATGGCACACTCACTTTTCCTAAAACGGAATACAACAAAGTATCGGATCAGTTACTGAATATCGTTAACGATTATGCTGTAGCGGTAAACGTAACCATACGTTCACATAACAAAGATTTTTATGTCGATGATTCTATCGTTGAGGTAAAAGCCAATTCGAGATCGGCGGTAACGGTGCATTTTAAGCCAACACATAACATCAATTACAACTCAGAAATTGTTGTAGTGTCGTCAACAAAAACCGGTTCAATCGCTGTTGATGTAAAAGGAAGTGGGCAGTATTCATCATACTATACCAGCACTTTCGATTTGTCTGAAGAGGATTTGAAAAAAGAGTTAAAATCGATTGTTTCCAGTGGATATAAAAACTTAGGGTACAATGGTGCGCGTGATGCCATGTACGGTTCTATTGACAACAAAAGTGGTAAAGTAGAATGTGTGTATACGGGTCGGCAGGCAACGTTTAATACGCGCTCGGGCGCAAACAGTAACAGCTTTAATTGTGAGCATACATGGCCACAAAGTTTGTTTAATAAAAACGAACCAGAACGCGCCGATATTCACCATTTGTTTCCCACCGATGTGAATTCAAATAGCCGAAGAAGTAATTATCCGTTTGGAGTGGTAACAAGTGCTTCATGGTCGGAAGGCGGATCAAAGCAAGGGGGCGGAAAGTTCGAACCACGCGATGCACACAAAGGCGATTGCGCAAGAGCAATGTTCTATTTCGCTATCCGATACCAGAATTATTCATCTTTTCTAAACAGTCAAGAAAGCATCCTGCGTTCTTGGGCCACGTCACATCCACCAACCCAGCATTCGATAGACCGTAACAACGCCATCTTTACATATCAAAAGAACAGAAACCCGTTTGCAGATTATCCTGAGTTTATGGATCGCATAACGTCAATTAGCGCCAATTCTAGTGCACCAACTAAACACGTGGTGGTGCCGTCGGTGCCGGCTATTACGATATCGTCATTAATTACTGCAGCACAATTTGAGTATAATTTGGTGCTAACCAATACCGGAAACCAAAGAGAACTTTTTACCGGATTTGGTAATGGAAACGCCAATGTCACTTTCCCCAAAACGGCTTTTGAAATTGCTCCAGGAGAATCACATACTTTAAAAGTATCTATTACGCCTACGGCAAACGCCATTAACGATGAAATACAAATCACATCAAGCGATGTTACACTCAAAATTCCGGTAATGATTACGGGCTTGTCTAACATCGATCAGATTAGTCGGTCAAAAATGGTTGTTAGTCTATACCCTGAAGTACTGCGGGTGTCTGGCGTTGCTGGTTCTAAGTTAACACTATACGACGCTAAGGGTAAGATTGTGTACTTCAACGAAATTCAATCCGATTTTACCGAAATAGAGACGTCAAGTTTCGCAGGTGGACTTTACTTCGTGGAAGCGATTGGAGGAAACCTTGTGCCGCAGGTACAAAAGGTTCTGATTCCCTAGTCGCGGACCCAGAATTTAAAATTATCACACATGAAGCAATTTTTGAAGTACGTATTGGCTACCATCACGGGTATCTTCCTTTTAATGTTTATCTTTTTTATCGTATTCGCCAGTATGGTTGCGAGTTCGTCCAAAAAGCAAACAGTTAAGGTAGAAGACAATTCTGTACTACACTTAAAATTAAACTATCAGATATTTGATCGCCCACAGAATAATCCATTCGATGCATTTGCTGCATCTTTAACGGGCGACGTGAACAAACCTGTTGGTCTTTACGACATTGTAAACAGTATTGAGCACGCCAAAACGGATGACGACATCAAAGGAATATTCTTAGATGTTAGTGTTTTAGGAGCAGGGTATGGTAAGTTAAGCGAGATACGCGAAGCTTTGGAAGACTTTAAGTCGGATGGAAAATTCGTATATGCGTATAGTGAAATGTTGTATAACCAATCGTATTACTTTGCTTCGGTAGCAGATTCTGTTATACTAAACCCAAGTGGAACCATGTTGTTTAACGGTTTAGCCGCAGACATCACATTCATGAAGGAGACTTTGGCAAAAATGGGTGTTGAGATGCAGGTGGTAAAGCGTGGTAAATTTAAAGGCGCTGTAGAACCATTTGTTCTTGATAAACTGAGCCCAGAAAATCGCAGACAAATTACAGAATATGTAGAGTCTATTTATGGTGACTTACTTTCTAAGGTAGGTGCCTCACGAGGTATCGACGATGATGAGTTAAGAGCCATTGCCAACGAGGTGCGTGTAAAAACTTCAGCCGACGCGGTAACACATAATTTGATTGATCAGCTGGGCTATAGAGATCAGATGATGGAAATGATCAAATCAGCTACAGGTGACGATGAGGTGAACCTAATTACTTTACCAAAATACAACAAAGTAGTAAACCCGATAGGTAAGAAAAAGTCGGGCAAAAAGATAGCGGTTGTGTATGCCGATGGTTCAATCGTTTCGGGTAACGGACAGAGCAATGAAATAGGTTCCGACAAGTTTGCCAAAGCATTGAAACAAGCACGAGAAGATGACGATGTTAAAGCGGTAGTTTTAAGAATAAACAGTGGGGGTGGAAGCGCACTAGCCAGTGACGTGATTTGGAGAGAAACACAATTGTTAAAAGAAAAGAAACCATTAATCGTTTCTATGGGCGACGTAGCTGCAAGTGGCGGTTATTACATTGCTTGTTTAGGCGATACGATTATGGCAATGCCAAATACCATTACGGGTTCTATCGGTGTGTTTGGTTTGTATCCAAATGCCGAGAAACTGTTTGACAAAGTAGGTCTTCATTCCGAGATTGTTAAAACAGCAGACATGGCTGATTTTGGAAGCATAGACAGACCGTTGAACGCCAAAGAGCTTGGCTTCTTAGATGCTATGATTGGTCAGATTTACGAGCAATTTTTGAGTCGTGTAGAAACAGGAAGATCGTTGGATAGAGCACACCTAGACACGATTGCAGAAGGTCGTGTATGGACGGGTACATATGCCAAAGAGCTCGGCTTAGTTGATGCTTTTGGTGGATTGCATGATGCGATAGATGTTGCCGCGAATAAAGCAGGTTTAGACGACTTCAAAGTGTCGGCTTATCCAAAATCAGATAACCCATTTGAAGCCATATTTGCAGAGTTAGGCACGGCGTCTATCAAAGACAGATTGGTGAAACAAGAATTAGGTACATACTACCCAATTTACAACAAGCTACAACGTTTGAAAAACTTATCAGGCATTCAGATGATTATGCCGATTGAGGTGGATCTTAATTAATTTATAATTGACAATTGACAATTAATAATTGGCAGGGGTTGTTGCTTAGGCTTATCAGCCTTCTATTGTTCCTTGATTAGGCTTATCAGCCTATAACCGATTTTCATTTTTGAGACCAAAAACGAAACAAAAAGTCTTCCCAAAAATATGCTCCCTAACACAGGCCATCGCCTCCCCCGCATTTTTGGTGGGCCATGGCTCATTAATCTGTGCATGATTTAAGATGACCTTTTAAGGTTTCTGTAGAAATCGAGAAAGGCTTATGCGTGCGGCCTTGTGCTAAGCAGGCAGGAAAGCGAAGCGGCTTTGGCTGCGGGGAAGAAAAGACATTCGTAGAGTTCAAAGAAAACTTCAGAAGTCTTGATTTTTTTGTTTCGTTTTTTCATCAAGGAAAAAATGAAATCGGGTTATAGGGCGGAAGCCCTAATC
>Ga0206130_10006764_pt1 | contig 12972 bp, 11 predicted proteins | sample Helgoland_Spring_9_FD_148637 | JGI IMG/M metagenome (GOLD analysis project Ga0206130, IMG submission 148637) | Pelagic subsurface seawater microbial communities from Kabeltonne, Helgoland, North Sea - Helgoland_Spring_Bloom_20160512_1 | ecosystem: Environmental > Aquatic > Marine > Epipelagic ... | reverse complement strand
TAGCCGTGTTGCGCGCTCAAATTTGTATCTTCTTGGCACTCTTGGGGCTGAACTACGCCTTGTGAGCCCCGCAACGCTTCTGCCAGCAGACATTGACCAGTTTGGGGTTCCTGTCTTCACTGATCTGGAAAGCGGCATTGCAGATTGTGATATCGTTATGATGCTCAGGCTTCAGACTGAACGCATGCAAGGGCGCGAAATTCCAAGCCAACATGAATATTTTAATATGTTTGGGCTTGATGAGGCAAAGTTGATGCGTGCGGCACCACAAGCGCTCATCATGCATCCCGGCCCGATGAATAGAGGTGTTGAGATTGATTCTGTCATTGCAGATGATATCGACCGTTCTTTGATTACAACTCAGGTTGAAATGGGTGTTGCTGCCCGCATGGCCTGCCTTGAGGCGTTGATAGTGGGAGCCAGCATATGAGACGGCTGTTTCACAAAGCGCGGCTTATCTGCCCAGCACAGGCACTGGACAGCAAAGGCTGGCTGGTTATTGATGATGACCTTATTGCCGAGACTGGTAGTGGCACACCGACAGATGCGCTTTTGGCAAGCGCCGATGAGGTAATTGACTGCACCGGCCTTATTCTTGGCCCTGGTCTTGTTGATATGCGTGCTGAGACACGTGACCCGGGCGCTGAACATCTTGAAACGCTGGATACCCTTCTGGCTGCTGCAGCAGCAGGGGGCATTACCTCGCTTGCAATCCAGCCACAGACTGACCCTGTGATTGATAATGCAGCTTTGATTGACTCGCTGCAATTACGGGCAAGCCGCAGGCAGGGGCCACATTTATATTGCCATGGCGCAATGAGCCGCAATCTTGACGGCACGCAGATGGCTGAGCTCGGCATGATGGCTGCATCAGGCGCTGTCGGATTTTCAAACGGACACTCCTCTATTCAAGATACCCAAACGATGCGCCGCATTCTTACCTATGCAGCCATGCTAGATAAACCGGTTATGCATCATTGTGAAGATATCTCTCTTTCTGATGGCAGTGATATGAATGAAGGCGCAACATCAACACGCCTTGGCTTAATCGGCAGTCCGATAGAGGCAGAAACGATTATTCTGGAACGCGACCTTCAGCTGGTCAGGCTTACAGGCGCGCGCTACCATGCTGCACATCTTACAACGGCTACATCTGTTGAGGCTGTGCGCCGGGCAAAAAATGAAGGACTACCTGTTACAGCAGATACATCAGCGCCTTATTTTCAGCTGAATGAGCTTGCTGTTTCCACTTATTCGTCTGCTGCAAAACTGAACCCGCCGCTTCGCACCGAAGATGATAGACAAGCCATTATGGCAGCGCTGGCGGATGGTACGATAGATGTGATCGCCTCAGACCATGTGCCGGTTAACCCAGACATGAAGCATCTGCCCTTTAGCCTTGCCTCCTGCGGTGCATCAGGGCTTGAAGTTATGCTGGTGATGACATTGCGGCTGGTTTTGAATGACGTGATTAGCTGGCAGCGTGCCTTTGAGCTTCTCAGCCTTGCGCCGGCAACAATTCTGGATATTCCTGGCGGCAGCCTTGTTGTTGGTACTGAGGCTGATATTGTGCTGATTGACCCAAGAACCAGCTGGATTGTAACAGGCCGCGACTTTAACTCGCTCTCCCGCATCACCCCTTTTGAAGGCCAGCCTGTTGAAGGCCGGGCTGTGCGCACGATTGTCGGCGGCGCAGATATCTTTATCAGATGAGCATCATATCAGAGCTTGCCTCTCCTATCACCCTTCTTATCCTGTCATTTGGCTACTTATGTGGCAGCATTCCATTTGGGCTTGTGCTGACAAGGGTATTTGCCGGCACTGATATCCGGACTGTCGGGTCAGGCAATATCGGCGCAACAAATGTGTTACGGACAGGCAACCGTGTTCTTGCTTTTGCAACATTGCTGCTTGATGCTGGTAAAGGCGCTGCTGCGATTTACCTTGTGATGGTCGCTACCTCGCATGAGCTTGCCGGTCTTGCCGGCGCTGGCGCTGTTCTTGGTCATTGTTTTCCTGTATGGCTGCGCTTTGCCGGCGGCAAAGGTGTTGCAACAAGCATGGCGGTTATTGCAGCTGTTTCGTGGCAAGCTGGCATCCTGATGGCGCTAAGCTGGCTTCTGGTGGCGCGGATAAGTGGCTATTCATCGCTTGCCGCCCTGCTCGGCTTTGTTGTCGCCAGCCTGTTTGCTATGACCCTACCACCGCTGACAACTGGTATTATTATCTTTGTCGGCATAGTGAGCTGGGGGCGTCATCATGAAAATATCAGACGCCTTCTTGCCGGAACTGAAAGCAAGATTTCACTGTCCCGCTCAAAATCCTAACTTATGATGCCTGAAATTAAGGTCTAGCTGAAAGTCAGGGCTGTTTAAGAGTCAGGTCTATTTAAGAGTTAGGGCTGGCCGGATAATGTTTTAGCAAAATTTTTTCGCTTTCTTTACGAAAAATTAAGCTGTTCCTTCTAAAGGTGACAGTATGGATCACAAAGAAGCCATGAGCCGGCTAAGGCTTGCCCGCACGACTTATGTAGGCCCGATAACCTGCCAGCTCTTAATGGCCCGTTATGGAACAGCTGTTAAAGCACTTGCTGCAATTCCGGAAATATCGGCTCGTGGGGGGCGGAAACTCACGCCGTTTCCTGCTGATAAAGCGCGTGAAGAATGGGACAAGCTATATGCCAGCGGCGGGCAGTTTATGTTTCGTGGTACAGCCGAATATCCTGCCGCATTAGAGCATTATGACGATGCTCCTTTTATCTTATCGGTACGCGGACATGCCTCCCTTCTGCAGCGTAAAGGCTGTGCCATTATCGGCGCCCGAAATGCGTCTCTTAATGCCTGCAAGCTTGCTGAACGGCTTGGCGCTGAAATTGGTGAAGGCGGATTTACCATTATATCGGGCATGGCGCGCGGCATTGATGCAGCAGCTCATCTGGGTAGTTTAAAGACCGGAACAATTGCTGTTCTGGCAAATGGTGTTGGCATTGAACAATTGCTGTTCTGGCAAATGGTGTTGGCATTCCCTATCCCCGGGAAAATGCGGCTCTGTTCTCGCGGCTAATCGAAGAAGGCGTCGTATTATCAGAAATGCCCTTTATCACTCAGCCCTCCCAAAAATTATTTCCTATCCGTAACAGAATTATCGCATCTCTGGCCAAAGGCGTGCTGATTATTGAAGCAGCTGTTAAATCAGGGTCTCTTATTACAGCGCAGGAAGCCGCCAACCGGAGTATTGATGTGATGGCTATTCCCGGCTCACCCCTCGACCCGCGTTCTGCCGGCACCAATAGCTTGATAAAAGATGGCGCCGCTCTGGTTCAGAATGCGCAAGATGTCCTAGCAGTCCTGACAAGTCAGACGGAGGTAAGAATGCCCGATATTACCGCTTATACAATAGCTGAAACATTTCTTGAACAGACCCCAGAGCTATCGGAAACAGAATGGCAGGCAATTCGAGAAAATGTGCGTGAAAATCTAGCACATGATCCGATTGCAGTTGACGAATTGTGCCGCTGGTGCCATGTCTCAGCCAACATTATGCAATCTGTTCTGTTTGATTTGGAACTTTCAGGTTATCTACAGCGTCATTCTGGAAACCGGGTGTCGCAAACTGTTGAAACCTTGTAATGTCCAGAAAAGATTGATGAAAATTGGGTGCCCTATCATTATTAGGGCGTTATGAGGTAGGGGCTATCCGGCTATCCTGTATGAAGGTCGTTGTTGTCGAATCACCTGCTAAAGCAAAGACCATTAATCGCTATTTAGGTGATGATTATATTGTTCTGGCATCTTACGGACATGTTCGTGACCTGCCCTCCAAGGATGGGTCTGTTCAGCCGGACCAAGATTTTGAGATGTCATGGCAGCTATCTGATTCCGGTGGCAAACGTATCAAAGACATTACAGACGCGCTAAAAGGGGCTGACCGGCTTATTCTTGCTACTGACCCTGACCGCGAAGGCGAAGCTATCAGCTGGCATGTTTGTGAGCTTCTCAAAGCCAAAAAAGAGTCCCGCGATATCCCATATGAGCGCGTTGTGTTCAACGAAATCACCAAAAGCGCCATTCTTACCGCGATGGATAATCCGCGCGACCTTGATATTGACCTTGTTGATGCGTATCTGGCGCGGCGCGCGCTTGACCATCTGATCGGGTTTTCTATCTCGCCTGTTCTCTGGCGCAAACTCCCCGGATCAAAGTCTGCCGGGCGGGTTCAGTCTGTTGCATTGCGGCTTATCTGTGAGCGTGAAGGCGAAATTGAACGCTTCATAACAGATGAATATTGGAGTGTTGACACTCTCTTCAAAAATGAAAAAGACGAAACTGTTCTTGGCAGACTGACCCATGCAGACGGCGTTAAGCTGGATAAGCTCTCTATCAAGACAGAAGCTGAAGCTAAACAGTTAGCCTCGCGGATTGATGGGGCAACATGGTCAGTAGGTGATGTTGAAACAAAGCGGGTAAAGCGCCGGCCTGCACCGCCTTTTACGACCAGTACCTTGCAGCAGGAAGCATCGCGTAAACTTGGCTTTTCGGCCTCTCGCACCATGCAGATTGCAACATGGTCAGTAGGTGATATTGAAACAAAGCGGGTAAAGCGCCGGCCTGCACCGCCTTTTACGACCAGTACCTTGCAGCAGGAAGCATCGCGTAAACTTGGCTTTTCGGCCTCTCGCACCATGCAGATTGCCCAAAAACTCTATGAAGGCATAGCACTTGGCGCTGAGACAACTGGTCTTATCACCTATATGCGGACAGACGGTGTTTCAATGAGCGGCGAGGCCATTGCCGGCGTCCGGAGCGAAATCACAAATTTATATGGCGCTGAATTCACGCCAGAAAAACCTCGGTTTTATAAAACCAAGGCAGCGAACGCCCAAGAAGCACATGAAGCAATTCGTCCCACCTCGTTTTCCCGCCAGCCGCAGGATATGCGCCGATTCTTAGATTTTGACCAGTTCCGCCTCTATGAGCTTATCTGGAAGCGCGCCATCGCCAGCCAGATGGAAGATGCCCAGCTTGACCAGACGGCGATGAACCTTGTTGCGTCTGATGATGCTCTTGTGATGCGGACAACCGGATCAATTCTTGTCTTTGACGGCTTTATCCGTGTTTACCGCGAAGATAAAGATGACAGCCAGGGCGATGCTGATGATCAGGATAAGCTTCTGCCTGCCCTCAAAGCAGGCGACGCGCTTGATGCTGATACAGTCTCACCCGAACAGCATTTCACCCAGCCACCAGCCCGTTTCGCCACCAGCCCGTTTCACAGATGCAAGTCTTATCAAACGCCTCGAAGAACTTGGCATTGGCCGTCCCTCAACCTATGCCAGCATTCTGCAAGTTCTTGAGAAGCGGAGCTATGTCATCAAAGACAGCAAACGCTTCATTCCTGAACATCGTGGCCGGATTGTATCTGTGTTCCTAGAGAATTTCTTCTCTCGTTATGTTGAATATAATTTTACAGCTGGGCTTGAAACACAGCTTGACGATGTTTCAGGGGGCCGGATGGAATGGCGTCACCTGCTGCGTGACTTTTGGAAAGATTTCTCACTCGCCGTAAGCGAAGCAAAAGACTTGCCGGTTCCTGATGTGATGGAAAAACTAGATAGCCAGCTTGAAACGCTGTTTTTCACGCCCGATGAAAAAGGTGAAATCAATCGAAGCTGTAGCAAATGCGAGAGCGGAAAGCTTGAGCTTAAACTTGGCAAGTTTGGCCCCTTCCTTGGCTGTAAGAACTACCCTGAATGCAGATATATCCGTCAGATAGCAGCTGTAAATTCAGAAGATGACGGGGCTGGTGATTTCTCAGAAGATAAATTACTTGGTACCGACACTGCCACTGACATGCCTGTATTCATGAAACGCGGGCCTTATGGTCTTTATGTTCAGCTTGGTGATGCAGATGTGAAAAAACCAAAGCGGACATCTGTTCCCAAGGGAACCGATATTGCGGCTGTTGACCTTCCCTACGCACTTGGATTGCTGTCTCTGCCACGTGATATTGGCACTCACCCTGAGACAGGCGAGATGATACAAGCAGGCCTTGGCCGGTTTGGGCCATACCTTAAATATCAGGGTAAATTTGCTAGCCTAAAAGATGATGATGTACTGGAAGTTGGCATTAACCGCGCCGTTGATGTGCTTGCCGAAGCAGCAAAGACAGCTGGCAGACTGCTTGGCACACACCCCGAGGGCGGCGGCGAAGTGCATCTGAAAAAAGGCAGGTTTGGGCCTTATATTGAGCATAACAAAATGCGGGCTCCAGTGCCGCGCGGCACTGAAATGACAGATATCACGCTTGAAGATGGTGTGAGGCTTCTGGCAGAGCGAGCAGCAAAACCTGCCGCTAAAAAGAAGAGCTCAAAGACAAAAGCGGCCGCAAAGAAGAAAACGGCTACGAAGAAGAAAACATCTGCTAAGAAAGCAGCGGCGAAGAAAAAACTAGCCCCAAAAGCCTAAGCTGAGACAGTAACTCACAAGAAAGTTGGTCAATGGCAACCCCGCCCTATTCCCTGCCGGATAAAGCAAGCTTGCGCGCCTTTATTGCAGCTTCAGACGGTCCGGTGAAAACCCGTGAAATAGCGCGTCATTTTGGTGTACCGCCACAAGGGCGCTCTCGTTTACGTGCGCTGCTTCATGAATTGGCTGTTACCGGCGCTGGCGGCGCTGATACTGAGAATGAAGCCCGTTTTCCTGAGGTAACGGTCGCAGACATAAAATCATTTGATTCAGATGGTTATGGAAAAATAACCTTTGTTCATGGTGTTGATGAAGCCGGTCAGGCAATACATCATGATGCTGTATTAAAGCCGGCAAAAAAGACCGGTCGCTCGCCAAAGATCGGTGATAGGGTTCTTGTCCGGCTGATAGTCCAGCCCGATGAGACGCTTGATGCTGAAACCATCCGTATTCTGCCAGCCCGTATGAAAAGATTTTTCGGGCGCGCCTTTAAAAGCCGGAAGGACTGGATGCTTGAACCTGCGGAAAAGGGCGGACAGCGCGCTGTAACATTGCGTCTTCCTGCTGGCAGTATTGTGAATGAAAATGACCTGATTGAAGCTGAATTGATGAATTCTAGTGGCCGCGAGAGCTCTGCTAGCATGATCCGCAATATGGGGCCCATTGATAGCCCAAAGGCATTTACAGGTCTTGCCATAGCAGAATTTTCACTGCGGCATGAGTTTGATGAAGACGCATTATCACTTGCCAATGGCGCCGCCGTGCCGCCGCTTGGTGACCGGACTGACTTACGCGAGGTGCCGCTTATCACCATTGATGGAGAGGATGCAAAAGACTTTGATGATGCCGTCTTTGCCGCCCCTCACAAAAATGGTACATGGCGCCTTATCGTTGCCATCGCAGATGTTGCAGCCTACGTGCCATCAGATTCTCCGCTTGATAAAGAAGCGCGGCTCAGAGGTAATTCGGTGTATTTACCCGGCACCGTGATTCCAATGTTACCAGAAGCTCTTTCCAACGGCGTTTGCTCGCTTCGCCCTGATGAAGACAGAGCCTGCCTTGCGGTTGAAATAATCATTTCAGCTGAGGGCCATAAACAAAGCCATAAATTCATGCGCAGCCTGATGCGGTCTCATGCGCGGCTCACCTACACACAAGTCCAGCAGGTTATTGATGGGCAGATTGATGAAAGTGACTTATCGGTTCCAGCCGGCATTCTGCATCATCTACTTGGCGCTTACCGGTGTTTATCAGCAGCTCGTGCTGCCCGTGGCACGCTTAATCTTGATGTTCCTGAACGCCGTATCGTCTTTTCAGAAGATGGCCGAGCAGAAGCTGCTGTGCTACGCCGCCAGCAAGAAGCAAATCAGCTTATCGAAGAGTTTATGATCGCAGCTAATATCTGTGCTGCCGAGCAAATCGAAGCTAAGCGCGGCATCTGTGTCTACCGTGTCCATGACCAGCCCGATCCGGAAAAAATCGAGGGCTTGCGCGAACTTACCGATGCGCTAGAGCTGCCCTTTGCGCCTGGCCAAGTTATTACCCCAGCGCGGTTTAATGAATTATTGAATAGGGTGAAAGATACGCCAGCCCAAACTGCGGTGAATGAAGCTGTTTTGCGCTGTCAGTCGCGAGCTGTCTATGACATTGAAAATCTGGGGCATTACGGTCTTGGTCTTGTGAAATATGGTCATTTTACCTCACCCATCCGGCGCTATGCAGATTTGATGGTCCATAGAGCGCTTATTACCGGCGAGGCATTAGGGCATGAGCGCCCGCATAGCCAAAGTGCGGATGTGCTTGCTGAAACATGTGCAGCTATCTCGCAGACCGAACAGAATGCCGCCCGCGCAGAGCGTAGAACCACAACACGGCTTGCGGCAAGCCTTGTCAGTCATCGAGTCATCGACTGAACAGTCTTATTGATGTTACGATTCTAGGCGTCATCGGTGCTGGGTTATTTGTTCTCCTTGATGATCGCGTCACAGAAGGGTTTGTCCCTCGCCGCACGCTTCCCGATGATTATTACGAGATTGTCTCTGGCGGCATGATGCTCGTTGGCAAGCGTTCAGGCTGGCAATTTGGTGTCGGTGATACATTATCTTGTCTGCTGACTGAAATTTCGGCTGCCAGCGGAGATGTAACCCTCAACTTCAGAAATGGTGGCACACAGACCGTTGGTGATAATAAACCGCGAAAAGGGCATCGCAAACGCCCCACCTCTTCCAGAAAACCTTCATCTAAACCAGCACCTAAACCATCTGGTACCAGCAGGAGAGCGCGCAAGCGCAGGCCGGGCTAGTCTTGTGCGGGCCGATGCACCATCCCCTTGACAGAGGCAGTGAATTCGCGCATATACGACCCTCATTATTTATGATTTTTTGCAGGTGCGTTACCTCTCGCGCCTTCCTGAGATAGGAGACATTAAAATGGCAAAGCCAGCAACCCTTCAGATTAAGCTCGTAAGCACCGCTGATACCGGTTTTTACTACGTAACGAAGAAGAATCCTCGCACGAAGCCTGAAAAGCTTGAGCTTATGAAATATGATCCGAAGGCACGCAAGCATGTGCTCTTTAAAGAATCCAAAATTAAGTAAGCGAAGCAAAGGTCCGTCTTCGTGACCATTGCCCTCCGACTTTCTGATACTGTTTCTGGAATCGCTGTCATCTCGGATGATGGCGATTTTGTTTGTGAACAGACCTTTCTGCCAGAAATTGACTATCAGCTGCTGCTGCGGCAGATTTCCTCCCTCATATCTGGGTTAACCGCCAATACTACCACTGGCATTACTGCTGGACCGCCCGCTAACGCGTCTCCTAGCACTGCGCTTGGTCTTTGTGTGTCGGATTTGCGTTATACCTCAAACGGCAGCGTAACATCAGCTGCCTTTCCGTTTCTCGATGATAAGCCTCTGATGCGCGACTTGCAGGCAGCAACAGGGCTTACCAGTGCTATCGGCAATGACGCGCAATGCCTTGGGTTAGGCGCGCGTCAGCATGATAATGAAACCCTGTTTAGTCTTGTGATAGATAAAGACCTGTCTGGCGCGATTATTATGAATGGCAGACTTGTGAAGGGGCGTAATCATCATGCAGGACAAATAACCCATACGCCCCTGCCCTTTCCGGTTCCCTTTGAGCTTGATGGCAGTGTGTGCTCCTGTGGGCGGACAGGCTGCCTTACTCATTTCATTAGCCTGCCGGGTATCGAAAAAGACTATAAACAGCTTACAAACACTGACAAATCAGCTGATAATATTATTGCAGATGCGACAAAGGGCGATATTATTGCCGATTCTGTCATTCAGGTTCTAGAAGATAGAATTGCCCGGGCTTTGGCGCCTGTTATCAATCTGCTCGACCCGGACCACATCATCATCTCAGGGCAAGCTGCGGATAAAAACAGACTGCCTGCTATTTTGCCGCGGAAATGGCCGGGATATATCGTAGCTGATAAGCCAACAACCGAAATAACGATCATAACAGACAGACATGTGCCCTGCCTTAACGGGGCAGCATCGCTGGTTCTGCAGAAAACATAAGGCCAGAGGGTTTATGAGCAGATCGGGGCTGGCAGCGCTTCAATTTCTACCAGCTGTGCATCGACTGAAAAATCACCATAATCTATCTCATAATAAGAGATCACACCGTTTGGCTGTAAATGGAATGTATGTTCATATTCTGGCACAGACTCAGATGATTTCGGATCAAAATAAGCTATCTGCACCGGATAATAAAATGGCTCTGTTAGGCTCCCCATTTTAGCGATTTCGCCAGTGTCCTGCGCTTTACCAATAACACTATTTGTCCGTCTGATAGCTTTGTCAGGTTCTGTGCCAAAAAACAGGTCTGCTGAAAACAGCTTCTCACCCTTATCTGCTTTATCGAGAAGGTCTAATGTATGCGCGAGGGGGAAATAGACAGCGTTTGGCAATGGTAGAGCAGAATTGGGCTGCATAGAGAAAAAAGCTTCCGGTTCTGCGACCTGTGGCGGGCGATAAGCATAGCCATCAAACTTCTTCTCTGGCTCAAAGTTTGATCCCTCATGAACCGAAAAAGAATAAAGCCCACCATCTATATGCTCCCAGCTTTGAAATTGAGAGGCAATTATCGCAGTCTCACCAGAGCCATAGCTAAATTCAAGCAGGTAGTTTTCTGCGACAACATAGCCATCGCACTCACGGGTCAGCGAAAATTCATTCTGGCCTGTGACATCAGATAGCTGGGTTTCACTATCTGCTGACATCATGCGCATTTCGTAAATGGCTTTATGGGGGGTGAGCTCACGGGCCTGACCAGCTGTGATACTAAAGATAAGCATCGCCCCCACCACAGAAGCTAAACTCTTTGCGGCAAAACCGTATTTCGGAAAAGATAGGGGCGTCATGTGCGCCGGGCTCCTCATGGTAATGTTACTAAAACCTGTATTAATCAGTTAACCTTTTATCAGGCTTTTGCAAGTCCTACGCCTGCTTGGCTGTAGCTTTGCGCGATAACAGTGTTATTTTTAAAGAGTTTTCTGCCATCTGGTTTGCTCATTCTGCTACGAAGGACTATAATGTATTATGGAAAACATCCCTGAACTTGTAACAGACACCGCCACCCTAAAACAGGCGCTAGCGGCAGTTAGCTCTTCTGATTTTGTCGCAATCGATACAGAATTTATGAGAGAGACAACATATTATCCTCAGCTCTGTTTGATACAAGTATGCGCCAATGAAGTCGCTTTCTGTATTGATCCAATGAGTGAGGGCATTGACCTTACTGCGTTTTTTGAGGTGCTGAGCGATACATCTGTGATGAAGGTGTTTCATGCAGGACGGCAAGATCTAGAGATTTTTGTGCATCTGACAGGCAGCGTTCCTGCGCCAGTTTATGATACTCAAATAGCAGCTATGGTATGCGGGCTGGGTGACCAGACAGGCTATGACAGGCTTGTTCATTCCTTCACCCGCAAAACATTGGATAAATCATCCAGATTTACCAATTGGGCCCAACGACCTCTCTCAGAACGGCAAATAAGTTATGCGCTTGATGATGTGATTTATCTGGCACAAATCTATCCAAAGATGGTCGCTAAACTTTCAGACTCTGGCAGAGATAGCTGGGTTGATAATGAAATGGCCCAGCTGTCTGAAAAACAGCTTTATATTAATGACCCAGACACTATCTGGAAAAAGATGAAACCGCGTGGCTCTCGCCCTGACATGCTGAATAGACTTGTTCATTTAGCCGCATGGAGAGAACATGAAGCACAGAGGCGCAATCAGCCGCGTGGGCGTATCCTGCGCGATGATACTGTAATGGACCTTGCTGGTAGCAACCCTAAATCTCTGCCTGAATTTAAAAAAATCAGAGGGTTTCCAGGCGGTGAAGGTGGCAAGCTTGCTGCCCCTGTCCTTGCAACCTTGCAACAGGCAGCAAATACGCCTCAATCAGAGTGGCCGTCATTAGAGCGCACAGCCACAGCACGCGAAGAAAAAGCGCCACCAGATATTTTAGAGCTGTTACGGGTATTACTGAAACATGTCTCAGAAGATGAGCAGGTTGCCCCACGACTGATTGCAACAGCAGATGAGCTGGAAAAATTAGCCCGCTCAGCGACGGCTGAAATTCGGGCCCAGTCAGGCTGGCGTCATGATATCTTTGGCGCCAGAGCTATCAAACTTATGTCTGGCAAGCTGGCGCTTTCAATTTCCGGAAATGCGATAAAAATAATCGAGCTATAATAGGTATATCAGCCACATAAAAAAGGCAGAACCGCATCAGCGCTTCTGCCTTTCAGTTAACATTATGTGTCTTCATCTAGCCATTAGAGTTGAAATTGCCGCCATCAAGAAGAATGTTTTGGCCAACAAGAAACCCTGATTTGGCTGAGCAGATATAAGCACAAGCAAAACCAAACTCTTCGACAGCGCCAATCCGGCCACTTGGATTGCGCTCTTCCATTGCTGCCCGAACGGCTTCGGGTGTCTGGTCAGACTGATTTGCCAGAAAATTAATGTTTGCTGCGATACGGTCTGTATCAAACGGACCGGGCAATAAACCATTAATGGTCACATTATGACGGGCAACCTGACGGGCAAGACCACCAACAAAACCAGTAAGGCCTGCACGCGCGCCGTTTGAGAGACCCAATGTAGGGATAGGTGATTTAACAGACCCTGACGTGATATTTACGATACGACCGAATTTATTTTCGATCATAGGGTCAATTACCCCTTTGATAAGATCAACAGCGGTCAGCATATTTGCATCAATCGCCTTAATCCAGTCATCGCGTGTCCAGTCCCGAAAATCACCAGGAGGCGGTCCACCAGCATTATTCACCAGAATATCGACATGCCCTGCAGCCTCTAGCACAGCCGCACGACCCTCTTCAGTTGTGATATCACAAGCAACCGTTTTAATATCAACCCCTGTTTTACCACGAAGCTCCTCTGCGGCGGCTTCAAGCGTGTCTGCACCGCGGGCACACATCACCAGATTGACACCAGTCTGGGCAAGA
>Ga0206130_10006762_pt1 | contig 12976 bp, 9 predicted proteins | sample Helgoland_Spring_9_FD_148637 | JGI IMG/M metagenome (GOLD analysis project Ga0206130, IMG submission 148637) | Pelagic subsurface seawater microbial communities from Kabeltonne, Helgoland, North Sea - Helgoland_Spring_Bloom_20160512_1 | ecosystem: Environmental > Aquatic > Marine > Epipelagic ... | reverse complement strand
GCGGCGGCAAGGGCATGCGTGTGGTTGAGTCCGCCGAGGCGCTCGTCGACTCGGTTGCTGCTGCGCAACGCGAAGCACTCAACGGTTTCGGCGACGACACTGTCTTCCTTGAGCGATACGTGGCTACATCGCGCCATGTCGAGATCCAGATCCTGGGGGACAGCCATGGCGGGTTGGTGCACCTGGGCGAGCGCGAGTGCTCGATCCAGCGTCGCCATCAGAAGATCATCGAAGAGTCCCCGTCGCCAGTTGTCGATGCCGATATGCGTGCTGCCATGGGCGACGCCGCGCTCGCACTTGGCCGAGCAATGGGATATCAATCGGCCGGAACTGTCGAGTTCTTGGTCGACGACGAGAGCCGCGAGTTCTTCTTCCTCGAAGTCAACACCCGACTGCAGGTCGAGCACCCGGTCACCGAAGAAGTAACCGGCATCGATCTGGTGCGCGAACAACTGCGTATCGCTGGTGGTGAGCCATTGGGTTACACGCAGGACGACGTGTCGTTCACCGGTCATGCCATAGAGGCCCGGCTGTACGCCGAGGACCCCGACAACGGCTTCTTGCCGGCCATCGGCACAGTCGAAGCGTTCGCTCCGGCCGCCGACCCAGTAGTGCGATGGGACTCGGGTATCGAGCAGGGATCCGTCGTGGGCGTGGACTTCGATCCCATGCTGGCCAAGGTGATCGCGTACGGGCCAACACGAACTGAAGCGGCCGGCCGGCTGGCTCTGGCGCTCGAACGTTTGCATATGGGTGGCGTCGTAACGAATCGTGATTTCTTGTCGGCAACCTTGCGCAATCCAGCCTTCCTGTCCGGTGACACGACCACGGATTTCATCGAACGAGTCGATCCAGGCGAACCGCCGCACTGCGGGCCAGATGTCGTACGGGCGGCCACGATTGGGGCGTTGTGGATCCAAGGTAGGAATCATGCCGTCACACAAAACAGCGACCGCAACGTTGGTTCGTTGCCATCGGGGTGGCGTAATACGTTGATGCCCGATGAACGGGTGGTGCTTAAGCATCGGGGTAGCGGCGAGGCCATCGACGTTAGTTATCGCGTGCAGCGCGACGGCTCGTTCTCCATCCGTGCTGTCGACGGCGAACGGCAACGTTGTCTCGTCCACGACTGGTCCGAGACGGGTATTGATATCGAGATCAGCGGTGTGCGTTCCACCTCTGCCGTCACAAGAAGTGGTGACATGCTTCATGTCCAAGCACAGAGCGGGACCGAGTCGTTCGAGCTCATTCCCCGGTTTGTTCCGCCGAGTTCAAGTGGCCCGGCCGGAGGTTTCGTCGCCCCCATGCCTGGCACGGTGCTCGACGTTCGGGTGCAGCCCGGCGACACCGTGGTAGCAGGGGACACACTGGTTGTCCTCGAAGCGATGAAGATGGAACACCATATGAACGCACCTGCCGACGGCGTTGTCGCCGAAGTGCGTGTGGAAGTTGGCGGACATGTCGAAACCGGCCAGCTCCTCTTGATCTTCGAGCGAAGCGAACCAGCCGATACGTAAACACCGTGTGGAAGCAGAGGTGATGGACCGCAGGTGGTTGCTCTGTCGTTACGCCAGAGTGAGTGGCGATACCCCGCAGCAGGATCTCGTGGACCTAGCTCAACTACACGACGGTAGTCAGGGGCGTGCTGGAATGTCCGCTCGCACGGCGTCGCCGACCGCCTCGGCATCGGCGGGGTCCAGGCGATGCAGGATCGATTGCATCGTATGCAGATCGCCGGCGGCTGCAGCATCCCGGGCGGCTGCCTCGGCCCTATCCAACTCGATTGCGTGCTGGGCTGCGTCAACAGCGTCGTTGAGCCGCTGTTCTTCGATGGTCGCAACGAGTTGGCTCTCGACGTCGGCACGCATCTCCCTCGGTAGGGCATCGAGCACCTGGAAAACCTGCTGGTCAGAGCGGAGCACATCCGCTGGGCCTGCGACGCTAGGATCCAGATCGCCAGCGGCAACCTGTGCCCGCTCGAGCGCGGCCCGGCGGACATCGGCCTCAAGTTCGGCCTGAGCCCGCTCGAGTACCTGTCGACGCACGTCGCTCGGAAGGCCCTCGACGATGTCGTCCACCGCGGGGCTGTCGAACAGGATTGCGCCCAAGTCGGTCTTGGGCGGAGGCAGCAGGTCCGGGGGAGGTAGACCGCTCGAAGGGTGCATCCATCGCATCTCGTCGAGATCGACCCGCTCACCGCTCGTAGCGCGTTCAAAAACGGCGTTCCGGCTGGCCTCGGGAAGCTGGTCGAGGATCTGGTCGATGCGCTCTGCGTCATTTGCTCCAAGGGCTTGCTCGAGCAGCACCAATGCTTGCTGCTCCTCTAGGGCAGCGCGAACTGCGGCAGTCTCGCTCCAGATGCGCTCGCGTTCAAGTCGCCCCACCAACTCGGCCTCAAGCTCGGCCCGACGATGTGCCGGAACAGCCTCCAGGACCCGTTGGACGCCTTCGTCATCACGAACGGCCTCCGACAGATCGTGCGAACCCCGATCGATCTCGGCGAAGTCCTGCCTAGCGTCGTCGAGAGCAGCACTGACCAGCTCGTCTTCTATACCGTTACTCAACCGCTGTTCGAGACGGCGGCCAACATCAGGGGGCAGCCCGGCGACAGCATCCTGCACCCCGGCGGAACGCTCGATCGCGTCGAGCTCTTCCCACGATGGATCGAGTGTTGCGCGCGCCCGCGCCTCCCGGGCGGCGAGGTTGTCTGCCTCTAGGTGCTGCTGCAGGACCTGTCTCGCCTCGCGTGCCACATCGGGCGAAAGCTCGTCGAGTGCCTGTCGGGCGCCGCGGCTTGCAGCGAACTCTTCATCGGCTCCGTACGCCCACGGGTCGTGACCAGCTAGTGCGGCGCGAGCACGCTCGATGGTGTCAGCGAACGCTTCGTCGCGCTGACGGGTTTCGACGATGTCGATGACGCGTTCTCGAACATGGGGGGAACGGGTCTATAGCGTCCTGTACCCGCTCGCTGCCTAGATCGTCGCCGGCGTATTCGTTGGTCGGGTGTATTGCTGCGCCCCCGGTGTCGCCAACCGGAGGCAGGTCGATGTGCTGGCCTCGCAGGATCGCCTGGATGTTGTCCCACCGGGTACCTTGGGCTGCAGCGTGGGCTGCGGCGAGGGCGACTGCGGCTGCTGCAGCGGTCACACCCACGGCGGCGGCTTCGTTTTCCGTTACGTCTTTGTCGTCGGAGGCAGCCTTCTCGGCGTCTGGTTCTCCGGCGACCCGATCAGCCGTAGCGTCGGCGCTCTCGTCTGGGTCCGCGAACTCAGCGGCCTCACCCACGCCGGCATCCTCTTGATCTCCGTCCACGTCGTGCTCCGAATCGTCCATGATCTCGGGCTCGGCGGTCGCTTCTTCACCTTGAACCGATTCTTCCGCGGGCTCGGCCGCTGGGTCCTGCCCCTCTGGTAGGTCTGACGCAACGAGTGGTCCCGCCAAAGTCACCTGGTGGCCCCTGTAGTTGACGTAGAGACCGAGGTCGGTTGCCTGGACCCACAAGCTGCTGTCCCTCTTATCGAACTCGTATGGGTCGAGATCTTCGAGTTCGCACGCTCGTGTCTCGATGTGGCGCTCCTGTCCTTCGAAGACGATCCATTGCGCGTTGTCTGCCTCCCACGTTCCAACTCCGTTGAAAGTGTGGTTATTGGACGTTTCGCAGAAGTTCGGGTAGAAGCTGTCGATCACATCGGCAGCGAGGAGAGCTGTCAGAGCTTCTGTCGAGAGCGCGTAGTCCTTGGCACTGTTGATCGTGACATCGACCTCGATCGTGAAATCGTCGGACCCCGGCGACCTAGTAATTTTGACAAATGCACCTGGGTAGGTCACCGGGTAGTCGCGCGTCACGCTGTTGTCGCCAATGGTCACCGAGGTCCGAGCGTCGGGTTCCGGTTCCATCGGTCCTTCCCACACGGTTTGATCGGTCGCCGACTGGGCCTGCGCCGTTGCGACTGGAGGTCCCAATAAAAGGGCGATCAAACCGACCGCCATCGCTGCTCCTGCAACCGGAGCGAGGGTGCGTGCCTGCTGCCTGGCTCGCCGGGCTTTCTCGATTCCGGGACGCCGTCCGAAGAACGTTCCTGCGGTGGAAGCTGCGGAGAACCAGGACACCGCCAGTCCGATCTCGACGAGGCGGTAGCGGTCAGCAAGACTCGCGAGTTGTGTGACGACGAGCCCGGTGGCGAACACCGCGACACCGATCCACGCCCTCTGCATAAACGCGACGTCTCCTCGCATGGTGATGGCGCTTGTCATGCCGATCGCCACGCCAACCAGCAGTCCCAACACGATTGCGATGGAGATCAACCACAGCGGTGTCTGGACCCCGGTCAGGGCACCTATGACGATGGCGGCCATTACACCAAGGGCGACCTTCAACGCATCGAGCCATTCGCGAATACGTGAGTCATGCCGTGCAAGGGCGAGCGCAACGAGAAGCGCCAGTCCCGACACGACGAGACCGGCGGCAGCTATCCACCTCATGGTGCTTCTTCGACGGTTGGTGCAGCTCCGCGTCCGCTTGCTTTGCTCTGTGCTGTTTCGGTCCTGTGCATGTCGACTGCACCCCCTCAACTTGGCTATATCCAGGGTTGCATAATTCATGATGTTTCGCTGATGTCGTCTCATTACGACCCAGCCGTAGATCGTCGACGGCACAGCACAGATCCGCCCGTACTACCCGCTGGCGGAACTCCGTATCGTCCCGCGTGGATGACCGTCGCTAGTCAGATAGGCGGAGTCGGCCGCTGCGATTCGTCCATCTGGGCAGCTGCGGCTCCGATATATGCCACAACACGTTTGCGGGCGATGTGGTGTGTGAGTTTCAGGACGCTTAGCGGAGGAGGTGGGATTCGAACCCACGGTAAGTTTCCCTACACACGCTTTCCAAGCGTGCCGGTTCGGCCGCTCTCGCACTCCTCCTTGGTTGTGGGACCCGAAGGTTCCGCAACGGAAGTTGTCACGCTATCGTGAAGGAAGCCCGGGTTGGAATGTGACGGCCGGGTCCTGTGCAATTTTAGTTCGTGAATCGAGTCAGGGCGGGAACGCAGCAGCTCTCAACGAAGCCTAAAGTGTGCCGCAGATCGCCTGGTCGTCACTTTCGAACCCGGGCTTTTTGTTGTCATGATGCGGGAGTTCCGGCCGATAGATCGTGGAGGCCAGTCGAGAAGACTGGTAGAGAAACGGCTGTGGTGTGAAACGCGTCACACCAGCAATTTTGGGAATAAGATTTGCAGCGGCCAGGGTTTCTCTCCCGTCCCCCCAACAAAAAACCCGGAGTTTGAGTCACGTGACAGATCCCAAACGCAACGTGGCGCGCAAGATGGTTTTGTTTGTCGCTTCGCTCGCTTTGTTCGCCACAGCGTGCGGTGGTGATGCAGGCCCCTCATCCGAGGAAAGCAGCGCGGCCACTGCTGCAGCCACGAGCAATCAAGCGGCCCTCCAACTCACCGCCGATGTAGCCACGACGCAGCTTCTCGACACTGTCGATGGCGGGATCGTCCAACTGTCCGATGTCGTGACTGGTGACCGCCCGGTGCTGCTCTGGTACTGGGCGCCTCATTGACCGACCTGCCGTGGCCATGCCGCGGAGGTAGAGCAGTTTGCTCTCGAACACAAAGAGACGTTACAAATCGTGGGCGTTGGCTCACAAGACGATTTTGGTGAAACACAAGACTTCTTGGGTGACACCGGCGTTGGCGGCCCATCATCAGAACTCACCATGTTGTGGGAAGGCTCCGGCACTATTTGGGGCCTCAACAATGTGCGGATCAACTCGGCGATGCAGTTGTTCAGTCACGACCTGAGCCGGCAGTCCGGCCTCATCTTCTTCAACGACGACGGACGCAACGTCGTACTTGATGCAGTCACTCAAACGCCGTGGGCGCCGGCTGATTCGCCGAATCTGATTGGCCGCTAGCGCACAAAAATCTGCCCGCCGGGTTCGAAGGTTGCTCCTACGAACCCGGCGGGGTTTTGTCTTTTCTTTGGGCCTAGTTCGGTGCGAGTGCTTCGAGGACGTCCCAGTCGACGGTGCCACGTTCTGCGGTTGGATGTACCGGCTGAATACAGACATGGGTCGCGCCGGCGGTGTAGTGGGCATCGACCCGGGCTTGCAGCGTGGCAACATCGCCCCACGCGAACACCGCGTCGACGAACACCGGGTCGTTGGTTGCGATCTGTTCTTCGGTGAAACCCATACGTTTCCAGCTGTTGCGATAGTTCGGCAACCGGCTGTAGATCGCAAGTTGCTCAGCGCCCTTGGCCCGGCCAATCTCAGGGTCGGTGGTCAGGCACACCTTTTGTTCAACACACAAGAGGGCGTCTGGCCCCAAAGCTGCAGCAGCCTCGGCGGTGTGTTCTGGCGTGGTCCAGTAGGGGTGGGCGCCGGCGCTCGCGGTGCGGGCTAACTCGAGCATCTTGGGGCCGAGCGCAGCGATGACGACCGGGGGCATGTCGGTCTTCGGGCCGCGCCACTCAGCCTTGGACATGGTCTCGAGATAGGTGGTCATGGTCGCCAGCGGTTTCCCGAAGGGAATGCCCTGCACACCTTCGACCGAAGGCTGGTGGCTTACGCCGATGCCGAGCAGGAATCGGTCACCAGAGAGTTCAGCCAGACTGAGCGCACCCTGCACCATGGCGTTGGGGTGACGGACCCAAATATTGGCGATGCCGGTAGCGACGATCAAGTCTGTGGTTGCATTTAGCAAGGTCGCACAGTTCACGAATGGGTCGCGCCCGATCGCATCGGGCACCCACAAGGCTGAGTAACCGAGCGACTCGACTCTGGCGGCGAACGCTCCTGACTCCTGGGCACTCATGCCATCGGTGAAGTGCCATACGCCGGTCTTTGCAAGTTGATTCAAATTCACGAAACGACGCTAGTACTCCAAGGCTCGAAACCTCTGTCCGGAGTACTCAGGAATCGGCGCCAGGGCTCTGCACCGGGTCGAGGTCCATGTCCGACGGAGGTCGGCCCGGGCGGTGGTAGTTCGGCTTGCTTCGCTGCGCCTGTTTTCGAGCCACCCTGTCGACGGTCCCTGAAACGCTGGTAGGAGCGACGGAGGAGCGGGGAGTGAGCGAGGGGCGAGCCGCACAAAAAGGCGTGTCGCCATATCCGGCGAACGTCGGCCCGAGCGGAGCGGTTCAACGCGGTTAGGATCTCAAACAATGGCCTATGAGGCGCTGTATCGGCGTTACCGACCCTCCCGATTCCAGGACGCATTCTTCGGGCAGGACCATGTCGTAGCCGCGCTGCGTAACGCCATCGAAGGCGATCGCGTCGGCCACGCGTATTTGTTCAGCGGACCCCGAGGTACAGGTAAGACCACGTCGGCTCGCATCCTGGCCAAGGCGCTTAACTGCACTGATTTGCGGGGCGGTGAGCCATGTAACGAATGTGATTCATGTCTGGCCTTTCAGGCCGGCGGTAGCTACGACCTGCATGAGCTCGATGCTGCATCGAATAACGGCGTGGATGCCATGCGAGATCTGATCGGCAAGGTAGCTCTTGGGTCGCCTGGTCGTACCAAGGTCTACATCCTCGACGAAGTCCACATGTTGTCGTCGGGTGCCGAGAACGCGCTGTTGAAGACTCTCGAGGAACCGCCGCCACACGTTGTTTTCGTGTTGTGCACGACCGAACCGAACAAGGTCGTGCCGACCATCCGCAGTCGCACACAACACCTTGAATTCTCACTGCTCTCGGCGAGCCAGGTCGGCGACCTCATCGACCATGTTGTAGGCGACGCGGGGATCGAAATCACACCCGAGGATCGCCAGTACGTGATCCGGGCCGGCGGTGGGTCCGCTCGAGACACCTTGTCAGCGCTCGACCAGGTCGTTGCGGCAGGTGGCGCTCCCCAGGGTGGCGAACACCTCGAAGCACTCTTCCAATCGCTTATCGATCGCGACGCAGCCCAAGCACTGACGGCAATCGACGGCGCGCTGCAAGCCGGCCGCGATGCAGCCAGTATCGGTACATCGCTGTTGCACGAATTGCGCACGGTGTTTCTTGCTGCGATGCGAGCCGATCTTGGCCATCTGCCCGAAGCCGAACGCGACCGGGCCGTCGCTCGGGCGGCATCCATGCCACCAGCCAGGATCACCCGAGCTATCGAAGTCATCGGCACCTCGATCATCGAGATGCGTCAGGCGCCTGATCCTCGAGTTGATCTGGAAGTCGCCATCATGCGGTTGACTCGGGCAGACCTCGACACCAACCCTGCTGCGTTGGTTGAGCGGCTCGAAGCGATCGAGTCGCAGCTCACCGGTGGTGCACCCATCGTGGCCCCGGTACCGGCACCAGCGATACCAGCGGCGCCTGCGATTGCCCAGCCAACGCCGTCGAGGGCTCCTGACCCGGCCCCAGTTGCGGTGGCACCATCGCCACCCCAAGCTCCGCAACCCGCTCCGGCTCCCCAAGCTCCGCAACCCGCTTCGGCTCCCCAAACTCCGCAACCCGCTCCGGCTCCGGCTCCGCAGGCTCCGCAACCGGCTCCGCAGGCTGCGCCGAGTAGCGGTCGTCGTGGTGCCGACATAGTTCGCGCTGAGCTCGTCAAACAGGGGATCACATCGGCCCCGCCTGTTACCACTGCCGAGGCGGCCCCAGAACCGAGTGCACCGGCGCCCGCTCCGGCATCAACCGGCAAGACCCTTGCCGATGTGCGTCGCGAGCGTCAGGCCGCTGCACATGCGACAGGGGCGCCCCAAGAGGACCCTGCAGTGGCTCAGGCAACCGCAGAACGTCGAGAACGTCAGGCAGCAGCAAAGTCCGCTGGCCAAGCTGCCGCACCCGCTCAGCCGTCACCAACCCAGCATGATTCCCCGCTAGAACAGGCGACCACTGCACCTGCTGCAACCCCACCTGCTGCAGCCCCAGCTCACGCAGGCGAAGCTGCTGTCGAGCCAGTCATGGCGGTGCCGGTCGAACCCGTTGCCGCTCCACCGTCCGAAGTGCCACAAACCCAACCAGCTGTCGCTTCGCCTGGGGCACACGGGGGACCGCTTCCAACGTTGGCTGAACTCGACGGTCTGTGGCAAGCATTGCTCGAGTCAATGTCTGGAAAAGTGCGGTCGCGCTTCAGCGCCGGCCACTTCATGGAGACTTCCCCCGACAGCCTGATTTTCGGCCTACCCAACCCCGTACACCGCGATCGGTGCGAAGAGATCCGGGCCGAGGTTGACCAGGCATTGGCGGCACGGTTCGGGCGGCCTATGCCTCTGAGCCTCGTCGTCGACATGATCGAAGAGGAACCCGACTTCTTCGCTGCAGCACCCAGCGGTGGCGCAGGTGTCATCGAAGATCTGCAAGACACCGCCCACGAAGAGGCGACCGTCGATGTCCATGACCTGGTTGACGCGACCGACGACGTGCCGTCGGCCGAGGACCGGGTCATGGCAACGTTTGAAAACAGCACGCTGCTCGAAGATCCCCAGAACAACCTCCCCAATCAGTAAGGCTTGACCCATGACCGACACCGGTGGGCAAATGCCCGACATGAGTTCACTGCTCGCCCAGGCCCAACAGATGGCCGAACAGCTCACAGCCCAACAGGCTGCAGCCCAAGAAGTCGAGGTCGAAGGCCAGGCTGGCGGCGGCGCGGTCAAGATCCGGATGACGGGTGGCGGCGAATTCCTGTCGGTTCGTATCGCCCCTTCGGCCGTCGACCCCGAAGATGTTGAGATGCTCGAGGACCTTGTTCTCGCGGCACTCAATGACGCGGTACTGAACGCAGGCCAGCTCGTGCAGGGCCCTGACCTTGGTGGCCTTGATCTTGGCAGCATGGGTCTTGGTGGCCTTCTCGGCGGCAGCGACTAAGGGTGTACAGCGCCCCAATACAAGACCTCATCGACGAGTTTGGTCGCCTGCCCGGCATTGGTCCCAAGTCGGCACAACGCATTACCTTCCATCTGCTGCGGGTGCCCGCAACCGAGGCCCATCGGCTCGCGAAAGCCATCGTCGAGGCCAAAGAGCGGGTCAAATTTTGCCATACCTGTTACAACCTCAGCGAACTTGAGCGTTGCGAGATCTGTTCCGACGATCAACGTGATGGCACGGTGGTGTGTGTTGTCGAAGACGCCCGCGATGTGATCGCCGTCGAACGAACCAACGAGTTCAGCGGCAAGTACCACGTGCTGCAAGGCACGATCAATCCAATCGAAGGTATTGGTCCGGAACAACTGCGGATTACCGAACTCATGCGTCGTATCACCGACGAGGGCGTGACCGAAGTAATCGTGTGTACGAACCCGAATATCGAAGGCGAAGCAACCGCCATGTACCTGGCTCGCCTCCTCGGCCCTACGCCGGGCCTCACCATCACCCGGCTTGCATCGGGCCTACCCGTTGGGTCCGACCTCGAATACGCCGACGAGATCACACTCGGGCGAGCACTCACTGGCCGTCGCCTCATCACCGACTCCTGACGGCTCCTGCAGCATGTACCAGCAGGCTCAGGCGATAGGTGGAGGACTAGTCAGAGTGTGGCGAAGCGGACGACGGCAACGAGCACCATGGCTACGAACGCCAGCACGGTTCGTCGCTCAAAACGAGCGACCGTGCATCCAATGACGGCGAGCAATAACGCGAATGGCAAGACTGGCACGATGGCATAGGTGACGAAGCCGAAGCCGACCAGCAGGGGCGCCCGCAGCTTGGCGAGCCGGCTGGTGTCGGGGGCGGCATAACTGACTGCGATGAGTGCTTCGAGAGCGATCGTGCCCAACGCGACCAACGTCAACGCGATCGACGAATACGATGAGAGCGAAATGTCGGACGAATACGATGAGAGCGAAATGTCGAAGGTTTCGCCGTCGGAGGCAACGACCGCGGTGACCTGAGGTCGAGCGTCAGCCAAGGACTCCGATGAGATGCCAGCCAGATTGAGCAAGGGTGCCATTCGATCGTCGAGGAGCCCGGAAGTCCACAACGCGGCACCGCTGATGAACGAACCAGAGGTGAGCTTCCAGATCGTGGCCGTCGCAAAGACGATGGCCAACAGATAGCGGCCTTGCCGTCCGGCCTCGTCCATGAAGTTGTCGCGATCCAAGAGGCCGACGGCGATCGCCACGAGCCAGGCAAGGTACAGATAGACGTGGTCTTCCATCGCGCTGGGTTGGATCATGACGGCCGCGACCCAGGCGGCGGCCATCACAAACCAGATCAGGCTGTTACGAGCGGCCGACGGTGCAAGAAGGGTCGCCAAATAGAACGCCAACATGAGTGGCACTAGTGGTGACCAGTGAGCGCCCATAAAGATGCCAGTACCTGCCGTGATCATCAGCACACACCCGATCGGGGTGCGCACCTGATTCATGGCGGCCGTGACGCTCCACGGGGGTGAGACCGGAGAGGAGGGCGCAGCAGTCACGGGGCCACCGCATGAGCCAGTACCTCGGAGCCGAGTTCATGGCCATCGGCAGTGAGGCGTCTGACGGTTACCGAGAAACCATCAATATTCGTGCCGTCAGCAGTGGCACGAATGCGGCCATCTTGCTCGACCCACTCGAACTCACCTAGATCTCGGGCTAGTTGAGCGGCACTATCCTCGGTGGGCGATCGGAGGAGCCCGTCGACCTGGTCAGTCGTTGAGATGGGGAGTCGTACGTCGACAACATCGTCGTTGTAGGTGGCGGTCACGACCACCGAGCGAGACCCCGCAAAATCGACCGAGGAGAACATGGCGAAGCCGCTGCCAGCCTGGCGGTCAGCATTGACGGTCGTCATCAAGGTGGCCTGGGCAGCGATGGCGACCAACAGCACGAGTATGGGCACCGCGCGTAACAATGCGAGATGCGAACGTAGGCGAGGCGCCGCTGCCCGGTCGGCGGTCGAGTTTGCTGCCGGTTCAGCACTCATTGATGGCACCCGTTCTTCGTCGGCGTGTGAGCACTGAACTTGAGGGTGGGAGCCCGTTCCTTGTGCTCACTTGGCGGTTGCGCCTCACCGGAAAACGCCACCAGGGTGCCGTCGACTCTCGGGCACGGGCAGAGTTAGAGAGTTGACGACACCCTGGCAGCGGGTAAGAAGAGAGAACTCCCCTCACCTGCTTCTAGCAACACTGTCACGGGCTGCACCAAGAATGTCAAGCTAAACATGATCGTGACATACCCAAAATTCGGGATCAATTGTCGCAAGTTCGCATCGCGTGTCAGACGCGAAGTATCAAGGCATCGCCTTGGCCGCCACCGCCGCACAAGGCGGCCGCACCAAGGCCACCGCCACGGCGACGTAGTTCGTGGGCCAGCGTGAGAACGAGTCGATTTCCTGATGCGCCGATCGGATGCCCGAGGGCAACAGCGCCACCATTTACGTTGACGTCGTCGAACGAGATACCAAGCTCGTCGATCGATGCGGCTGCCACTGCCGCGAACGCTTCGTTGATTTCGTAGAGCGACAGATCTGACTGGCTGACGTCGTCGGCCCGGGACAGCGCTGCGGCAATCGCTTGTGATGGCTGGGTGAGCAGTGAGCAATCTGGTCCAGCAACTTGGCCGTAGGACACAAGTTCGGCGAACGTGTCGACGCCTAGCTCCTGGGCCTTCGCTGCCGACATGATCACGGTCGCCGAAGCGCCATCGCTGATCTGCGATGCGTTGCCCGCAGTGATGTTGCCTGACGCAGTGAATGCAGGACGGAGGCTGCCGAGTGATTCCATGGTGGTTGCGGGGCGGATGCCTTCGTCGTCGGCAACCACGATCGGGTCGCCGCGGCGTTGTGGTACCGAAACGGCAGCGATTTCTTCGGCAAGTGTGCCGTTCTTCTGTGCGGCTGCCGCCCGGGCATGTGATGCCTGGGCGATTTCGTCCTGCATAACCCGGTCGAAGCTGGTGCTGGCCACGTAACGGTCAGTTGCGGTGCCCATCAACTCATGTTCGAGTGAGCAGAAGAGGCCGTCGTGGTTGAGTGAGTCGACGGCGCTCTGATCGCCGAGCTTCCAGCCACCTCGGGTACCGGTGAGCAGGTGGGGTGCATTTG
>Ga0206130_10006758_pt1 | contig 12983 bp, 5 predicted proteins | sample Helgoland_Spring_9_FD_148637 | JGI IMG/M metagenome (GOLD analysis project Ga0206130, IMG submission 148637) | Pelagic subsurface seawater microbial communities from Kabeltonne, Helgoland, North Sea - Helgoland_Spring_Bloom_20160512_1 | ecosystem: Environmental > Aquatic > Marine > Epipelagic ... | reverse complement strand
GAAATCGCATCAATACCCATTCCTATATTACCGGATATGTCGATATGTATAGCATTAGTTAACGAAGGTCCGGTTTTGATATTAATTTCATTGGACATTATATTCAAACTTTCGCTCGAATTCGCCGGAATATCATAAACGAATGACGGGTATCCATTATTAGCACCACACGCTATAGTAAAACGGTTACCATACCAGTCGGAACCTATACCAAAACCAAAATCGGAATTGGTCGCACCCTTGATATTATGAAAATGTTGCCATTTGCCGTCTACATATTTAGATACCGAAACATACGAATCTGTAGTATAATTCCTACCTTGATTCTGAGTAATAAAAATGGTTGAACCATCCTTTGATAAGCGTAATTTGCCTGGTTGTATACCACCGATATCAATTGAACGATTTGTTGATGAAACAACATCGGCACCAACGAATTGTTTATCTAGTGTCCAAGCGTCACTTTTAGATGCGCGCCGTTGTATGTCAACTCTCATATTATCAGCACCTATTCCCGACGAATAAGCGAGGACGGTTCCATTATGATTAATTGTAATTACCCGACCGGGTGTTTCTGACCCAGTAGTTCCACTGGGTGCAACCATTGATATAATACTTTCGGTTGCTGTGCTTGCTACATAATCAATGTCCCACGTATAAATCTTCGCGGTAGATACAGATGTTGAACCATTACCTGTTGCGATTGTGCTAGCATCCGCAGAAAAATCACAACCAGCAAAATACCCTCCATAACTTTGGAAATTAACGGTGTTTGCACAGTCTATTTCAATTAACATTGAAGCAGTTACAGTATCATAAACATAAAAACCACATAGACTTGCGCTGGTATATGACGCAACCAATATCTTTGAACCATCTTCGTTTAATTTAAAATTCCTGACAAAATTACCACCGTATGATTTACCACTTTGGTCTGTTAATTTTAACGCCTGGTCGCTCCAAACACCACCACTGTATCTATGAATGGTAATTTCTGTAGTTGAACCCGTGCCTCCATTAACTGATGCGAGTGTATTTCCATCGCCACTATATGTGGAAATATACGCATTATATGTAATATCTACAGTGTGTGTAGGGACGGAGTTCCAAGTATTGTTTACAGTGTCCCGGTCCCACACGTATATTTTACCGACTTGACCAACTCCATATCTAGATGCCGACATTATACGATTACCGTCCGAACTCATGGAAATAAGTTCATCAAACATATTTGCCCATTTACCAATATATCCAGAACTATAATCAATAGTAGATATTAGAGTGGGCGATGAAAGCGCAGATGGTCCAACTAAATTATTAGATATCAATTGTTTGCCAGCAATCATTCTGCTAGTTGCTGTTACATTTTCAGATATTGTATCACCCCCCGCTGGATTATAGAATTCATTCGCTGTTATTTTGTTACAAGTTATCTCGTCAATTGAGATTATATTTCCATTACCTAATAATTGTAATCCCCTTTGACTATCGCCATTATTTATCCCACTTCCATTAATTGAACCATATGAGAATATATTTCCGTCGAATCTGCTCTTTGATTCAATATAAGCCCCCGAATTGTGTTGTTTGGAACGTCCTAAGTCCGAATTACGAACATAAAACGAATAGTTTCGTTTATCTCCTGTATTATTACTGGTTAGACCATCATTCATAAGCGGTCCGTATATTTCAGGACCACCAATGGTCATAGAATCGCCAATTGAAATATTATTTGAATATAACTTGTCACTTTGTACAATTCCATTCACAATTGCATTATTTTTTACATTTAGGTCACTTGAAATCATTAACCCACCATTTGATTTTATAGATTCAATGTTATCAATATCAAACAAATGAACACGACCCAAACTATCAGCATCTTCACTGTAGTAATTATCTTCTCCAATTATCACTCTATTTCCGTCAGAACTTAAACCAATACTTTCGCCGAAATTACTGGCTTCCATAGAAAGATTTTCTCTATGAACATTTGTAATAAATGTATTTGTTTTTTCCCAGTTATTATTTGTTTTTTTATACATCAATGCTTGTTTTGAATAACCTATGGTTTCAAAATATGTCGGGTCTAAGTAAGTGTCTGCTGTAATACCGTTCTTGTCGTGAAAGCAACCAACCAATAATACGTTACCATCATCACTTAATTTTAATTGTTCCCCAAAATACCAGGTTTTTATATCATTATCTCTTTTTATTTCTTGTTCAAGCGACCAACTACTTCCGTCATAATCATATACAAGAATAGACTGATCCATGGAATAACGACCGGTTGATGAAAGACCAACGGAAAACGCCAATTTTGTTCCATCAGCATTTATTGTCGCTTTACGCCCCCATCTCTCACCAATCAAATTATCGCGCACCCAGACACCTCCAACGTATTTCCAAATTGATACTAGTCCATATGACCCCGACCAATAATAATGAGTTCCCGTGGGGTTCTCTGGTTCATTTTCATGAATACCAATTGCTGGATTTATAACTGCTGAATATAGTGACGCAATCAATGTATTTCCATCTTTACTAACTTGACAAGACCACCCAGTATTATTTGAATTATTAAAGTTAATGCGGAAATAATAACCGTTGTATGGTGCGACTCCCGAGCTACCACCCTGTTCAACGACACTTTGGTCACTCGTTCTATATATTTTTATAGGCGGATTGGAATCGTGACAAAATACTATAATTTCACCTGTATAATCAATGGTAATGTGTTTCGCAGGATAATTCAAAGTAGTTCCTGCGTCCCAACTACTACCGTCATATGTGAATTTCGTGCTATTGGTAGAACCACTCGATGTAATGATTATATTACCATTTCCGCTTATCGCCATATACTTACTACCACTCAGTGTGGTCTCTAGTTCCCATACTTTCGTTGTATTATTAAGACGGTATACATATATATTATTATTACTGTCACCCATAATAGCAACATCACCATCTTTATTAATCGTCGCGTGAAACCCAAATTTATCATTGGCATTTGTTCCGGTGATTAAAGTATTATCAAACGTTGTTGTTTTGTTTACTTCCAAATCATTTATAACTAACTCACTATCCGTGCCGACTGAAGCACCACCACCACCGCCTCCACCAGACGAGGCGATTGTAACTACACCAGTTCCGGCGTCTTTTGATAACGTAACATTTGCACCTGCTGTAATAAAAGAGTCTACAACATTCTTATCTAGTTTCGCACTTGTTACTGCGCTGTCTGCTATTTTCGCACTTGTTACTGCGCTGTCTGCTATTTTCACAGTTGTTACGGCACTGTCTGCTATTTTCACACTTGTTACTGCGCTGTCTGCTAATGTACCTCCCCCACCTCCACCTCCAGATGAAGCAATGGTGACTATACCAGTCCCTATATCTTTTGTTAAGGTTACATTTGCACCTGCAGTAATATAAGAATCCACAGCATCTTTATCTAATTTTGCACTTGTAATACTACCGTCATTTACTCTATCGGTAACAACAGCATTAAGTGCCAATTTAGAGCTTGTTACAACTCCATTTGCAATAATATCTGAAATATTTATAGCACCAACTGCTATTTTCCCTGCTATAACAGAAGCAGTTGCTAACTTAACACTTGTTATATTACCGTCTGTTATCTTCGCTGATGTAATCGCATTATTTTCAATATTGGTTGTTCCTACAGAATCTGTCGTCATATTAAGTATAGTAATTGTATTATCTGCTATCTTAGCACCCGTAACCGAACCAGAAACAATATTATTAGTATTAATTGAGTTAATCGCCATTTTATCATTAGTAATTGAACTGGTAGGTATACTTGCATCTACACTCGCACTAATTTCTTTAGTTATATTATTAATTGTGATATTTGACCCAGCGACTAACGTGTCTTGTTTTCCGGACAAAGCATCTCCGGCGAGACGGTCAAGTGGTATAGAACCAGTTGCTATTTTGACTCCACTAATGGAATTGTCTGCAAACGCACTTCCACTAATTGCTCCGACTTGGATCTTGTCGGCAGTTATAGATAAATCTGCTATTTTATTGGTTGTAACAGAATTATCTGCTAGTTTGCTATTGATTACCGAATTAATACCAATCTTACTAGATGTAACCGATTGGTCAGCCAGCATCTGTGTAGTAATACTTGACGACGCAGGTAAGGATACGGGAATTTTAGTCCAATTATTTCCGGGTGAACGGTCAATATATAAGAATAAATCTCCATTTACAACACCGATTAAATCATCGTTTGTAAGATAATCTTGGTTATTATTATTATATACAATATTACCGGATGTCTTGGCTACAAAATATGTCCCACTCGCCATATTGATATTCTTTAATTCAATGTAATTCAAGAAATTACCGACAGTATTATTGTTTAATTCATTCATATCGCCCCATAGTTTCCATTTTAAAGTCCCTGCTTTATTTTGAACACTTATAACTTTACCCGTAAGATCTATAAAACTACCCGATATGTCTATACCATCTAATCTATCGGCATCAAGTCTATCATCATTGTTTACTTTGATTGTTACAGAATCGTTTGTATCTATTGTTCCAAGTAATGCTGTAGCATTACTCGCGCCATTACCTATAAAATCACCCAAAGTTTGTGTCCCCGCACTAGATGTTAAAAAATCAACACTATAGGTTGTGGTGTCTAAATTATAAGTGACTACATTGGCCAAATCTCTTGTCACGCTACAATCAAATGTATCACCAAACGATAATCCGGTGAATTCTAATAGGGATGGATCAATTGAACCGCTACCTGAACTGATTTTCTGTGTTTGGACACCTTTAATTGTGAATTGTTCCCCGTCCTTTGTAGTAACATTATAGTTAACCGCACCAGTAGCAGCATCGAAACTCATTCCAATTTTATTACCAGCATCATCTTCTATTAATAATGTATTTGTTGATATCTTGACGTCACGTGCATATATTTCATCGAACCGGTTCGGACCCGGACCACCGAGTTTCCAACCATCTGATACAGAACCTGATACATCAACATTATCACCATTTGCATCTTTAACGAATGGTAGAATTCGCCTGTTCGTAGTATCGATTTCCAAATGAGCAGTTCTGTTTAAGTTACCATTCACAATGGATTTGAATACTGCATTGGGAGTATCCATAATAATATTATGTGAAACATCAGTTCTAGTATCTTTTAAATATAGTACTGCACCCGATGTATCGGTTGTTGTAGATGCGTCACTTGCTATGATAGTAGAACCTTTAATATATAAACTATCACTCGTTCTTATAGTACCATTGACATCCAAATTATAATTCGTATCTATAACTTTACCTACACTTGCATTTGTGCCTAATAATTCACTAGTACCATTTACTATTATGTTTCCACTTGTGTTAGTATTACCACTAACATCAAGTGCGTTATTTGTTGATGGTTTTCCAATACCGACATTCCCAGTTAAACGCGATGTGCTTTTAACTTCTGTTAAACTGTTTATAGTTAAGTTGGTTGTATCATCAATAATAGTCCCGCTACCGCTACTACTTACTATTAAATTACCATCATGGTCTCTAATACGGTTTATATAAACATCACCATTACAAGAAATATCACCGTGGGACATAGTAAGACCACCTTGGCGAACCTGGATGTTACCACACACGTCTAAAAATCCACGGACATACGACGATTTGAACTTATTTGCCGAATTACCGAATTGTAACCAACTTCCTCCTGAACTCATTGTATATATATTAGAATTATAAATAATATATATAATAGAAATTGATTTATGGGTTCCATTGTTTAATATTACCAGATAGTGTTAATTCACCACCATCACCTGTTAATAAAATTGTAGCGCTATTATTACTGTCTTTTACTTCCAAATCTCTGAAATTACCCTGTCTTGAAGCAGAAACAAAATTAGTCCCACCAACGGCATAGTTTGTAGCACTTACTGTGTGTGCTGTAACGGTGTTATCTTTCAATAAAACGCTGTCTATAGTTACACCTAACGCACTAGTACTTTCATTAATTGTATTAACTGATATAGTTGTTCCGATCCCACCGCCGCCACCCCCGCCACCAGAGGAAGCAATTGTAACGATACCTGTTCCTTCATCTTTTGTTAATGTTACGTTTGCGCCGGCAGTAATAAAAGAGTCTACAGCATCTATATGTAATTTTGAACCGGTAACTACACCATCTGCAATAATACCAGCAACATTAACTGCACCTGGGGCTATTTTCCCCGCAGTAACTGAAGATGTTGCCAATTTATCAGAATTAACATTACCATTCAATATTTTACTTGTAGTAACGGCGTTATTGGCAATAGTTCTTTCAATAACAGCACTATCAGCAATGGTTCTTTCAATAACAGCACTATCAGCCAATTTTGTATAATCAACCGCGGCTCCATCGGCGTCTGTAATACTAGACAGTTTACCACTTGTAACAGCACCAGCAGCAATATTACTCTTTTGAACGGAATTTAATGCTAATTTGGGATTTGTAATAGAACCATCAGCTACATCAGTTGTTACTGTTGCCGATATGGTTGAACCAATAATGGTAATATTATCACCAGCAGTTAACACATCTTGTTTACTGGTTAGTGCATCAGCGTGCAGAAGTGACGAAGTGATAGTTCCTGGTGTTATCTTCGTCGCACTGATAGAACCCACACCGAACGAATCGGCACTAATCGCGCCCGCACCAATTTTATCCGCGGTAATAGCACCCGGTGCGATTTTACCGGTAGTTACAGAATTTTCTGCTAGTATGTCGCTTGTTACCGACACCAATCCCATTTTGGTTGTCGTAACTGCTTGGTTAGCGAGCATCTGTGTTTGAATACTTCCTGATTGGGGTAGAGAAACTGGTATTTTTGTCCAATTTTTACCCGAACCACGAGCAACATATAAGAATAAATCTCCATTTACAACACCCGTCAAATCATCTGTTGTTAGGAAATCAGTATCACTAATATTATATATTATATTACCATCGGTTTTAGCTACGAAATATGTTCCACTCGCCATATTAATATTATATAATTCAATATAGTTCAAATAATTACCAGCTGTATTATCATTTAAATCTACTTCTGTTCCCCATACGGTCCATTCCAGAATAGTTCCTGTCTTCTTTTTCACAATTAATATAAGATTACTCTTATCGGTTTGGCTGATTGCGTCTTCAATTGGTGCCAAGAAATTATCAGCTGTGCGGTCAGTATCTGTTCCTACACAGCGCGGTCACCTGTCGCCATTGAACCCAACAGAGATGTTTTATTATCAGGGGATAAAAATTCATTCAAATTTTGAGGAGCAGCAGTTGTAGAGAATGTAGTTGGACTATTCGCTACATAAGTAGTGGTTGCCAAATTATATGTATAAGTCGTGCTTAAATCAAATGCGGTGCCACACTCAAATGTATCGCCGAAAGATAATCCAGTGAATTCTAATAAAGACGGGTCTATTGTCCCTGCGCCTGAACTGATTTTCTGTGTTTGGACACCTTTAATCGTAAATTGTTCCCCGTCCTTTGTAGTAACATTATAGTTGACCGCACCAGTAGCAGCATCGAAACTCATTCCAATTTTATTACCAGCCTCATCTTCTATTAATAATGTATTTGTTGATATCTTGACATCACGAGCGTATATTTCATCGAACCGGTTCGGACCCGGACCACCGAGTTTCCAACCATCTACAACAGAACCGGATACATCAACATTATTACCACTGGCATCTTTAACAAATGGTAAAATTTGCCTGTTAAAAGTATCAATTTCCAAGTGTGCAGTTCTGTTTAAGTTACCATTAACAGCGGATTTGAATACTGTATTAGGAGTATCTATAATAATATTATGTGAAAGGTCTGTTCTAGTATCTTTTAAATATAGTACTGCACCCGATGTATCGGTTGTTGTAGATGCGTCACTTGCTATAATAGTAGAACCTTTAATATATACACTATCACTCGTTCTTATCGTACCATTGACATCCAAATTATAATTCGTATCTATAACTTTACCTATACTTGCATTTGCTCCTAGTATTTCTGTTGTCCCCGTTGTAGAGATATTACCCACGACATTTGTATTACCACTAACATCCAGAGCGTTACTGGTTGATGGTTTTCCAATACCGACATTCCCAGTTAAACGCGATGTGCTTTTGACTTCTGTTAAACTGTTTATAGTTAAGTTGGTCGTATCATCAATAACAGTTCCACTACCACCACTACTTACTATTAAATTACCAGCGTGGTCTCTAATGCGGTTTATATAAACATCACCATTACAAGAAATATCACCGTGGGACATAGTAAGACCGCCTTGACGAACCTGAATGTTACCACACACATCTAAAAATCCACGCACATAAGATGATTTGAATTTATTTGAAGAATTACCGAATTGTAACCAACTTCCTCCTGAACTCATTGTATATATATTAGAATTATAAATAATATATATAATAGAAATTCTATTTATGAAATACTATTGATTTTGGTTTTATTACTTTCAATTAAACTATCTAGTTCTTGAATACCTTTTGTGATATGACCCATTAAACCGATATAATTAAGTTGTGCTGGTTCATTAGACCATCCGTGGGTGCTTAAATCTGTTTCGTGAGTATATGAACCACTAATATCTATAATATTACTCGTATCTGTATTCACTAGATACTTTATTTCTGGGGCATTATACCATACGTCCTGTGCTATAAATCCAGTCTCGGTTTTATTATTTTTTATATATTTAACGGGTTTCAATTTATCTAATGTTTCCAGTGCGTTTTCAATGCGCTGTTCGTTCTCTTTTAATCGGTCGTCTGATGTATGTAATAATACACCATCCGCTGACACGTTTCCGGTTACACTCAAGTTTCCGGATATATTTGTGTCTGAATTTACGGTTATCGTTGTTCCGTCACTGATTATTGTAGATATACCCCCCCCAGCAGATGTCGCGTTTATAGTTGTTCCGTCAAACGTTATGCCTGAACCAGCAATAAGTGTATTTTGTTTTAAAGCAAGAGCACCTGATACGTCAGGGTTAACACCACTAGAACTAAATGGAACAGTTAATGATAGAGCATTACAAGAAACATTACCATTCAACGAAATATCATTGGTTGCTATAAGGTTACCATTTCTTACATAGACATCGCCACTTACATCCAGAAAACCTTTCATATAAGATTGTTTAAATATATTTGAATTAGAAGCATCTTGTAACCAGGAATTACTCATTATATACTATATATATAAATATAAAGTATAATATCAACTAAATTCACTATGATAAACTATTTATCTCTGTTGTTTGTTGTTCTATTTTCACCTTTAATTCTTGTATCGCACCAACTAGATATGCTATAAGACCTTCATAATTGATTGATGCAGGTTCATTAGACCAACCGTGTGCTTCATAGTCGGGTGTTTTATCAGAATAATCATTTGGATCAATAATGTCTTCGTATGTTACAGAACCATCTTCATTATTATGAATTATTTGGTCGGTCGTATACATGATTAAACCGTTGGTGCTTATATCATACATGTCGACACGCGCAGGTTTTACACGATTTAAACTCATATCTTGAATATTTTCTGGTTTTACACCATCTGGTAAAACAACCAGATGTCTAAGTTCGGGAATATTATACCATAACTCCTGTGCTATGAAACCACTTTCTCTCATGACTAATCCTTTTATTAAGTTTACTGATTTATCATATACTTCTGGGGTCAGTTTTAATATACTGATTAACGGGTCTATTATGAGTTCAATATCAGTTTTTAACCTTACATCAGAACTATGAACTGTAGCACCACTTACAATAATATCACCACCCGATACATCTAGGTTGCCCGAGACATCTAGATTTCCAGATACATCTGTAATGGTTACTGATTCGTCAATCATATTAAAGACTTTTATCTCGTCTGGCGTTAATGCGTGATTACCCGTAGCTACCGTTAGACCGTCATCGCTCGCTGCTGTTCCTGTTTCAATCGTCATCGTATTGGTTCCTAATATTGACCAATCTGTACCGTTCCAACTTACTACTCTTAACTCTTTTGTCATGTTACGATACGAAATTATGTTTCCATTATCACTTATGTTTAATTGTGAATGTACACCAAAAATTCGGGAACCACGTTGCTCCCAATCAGTGCCGTTCCATTCGTAAGACACGGCATTCCAATCGGGAAGAGTAGTACCTGCACGAGAACCAACTACTATCCTTGTGCCATCACCGTTCATATCAACCGCTTGACCAAACCTTTTATTATATGAGGGGAGGTCTGTAATGTCCGTTCCCTTTTGTGACCAGTTTGTGCCGTCCCAATCGTATACACGCGCATTACCAGAATAATTTCCATAGGTTGTTGTCCATAATTGAAAACCAAGGATCATTGAAGTTCCGTTTTTGTTTATTCCAAGAGCCGAATGAGTTAAAGTATTATTATCGGTATTGTTAAACGTATCAGTTTCGTCCCATACGTTTGTAACACTATTCCAATCGTATGTGTATACTTTTGAATAGGTTGTAGATTGATCGACCCAATCGGTATTGAACGAAAGAGTCATTAATCTATTACCATCCTCGCTTAATCTTACACATATACCCATGTCTTTTATCCAGTCTTCATTTTCAGGCCAACCGCTATTGTAATTTCCTTCAAGGATTTGTCCTTTCTGTGTAATTGCATAAGTCGTTAAGTTTATATTGAACACTTTTATATAACCATATGCTCCGGCATTACCCGAAAAAACGAATACACTACCATCTGGTGTTGAGTGCATCTTTTCTCTATATCTACCAAGCTCGTCATTTGTGCGTCCTTTATGACCACCTAATAATGGATAACTAGCATTTAAATTCGGTCCTCGTCTAGTCCAGGTTGACCCGACCAATTCGAATATTACTATAATTCCATCATTTGAATTTGCTGCCGACGATTTATCTGCCTGAAAATTACCTACGAATAATAGATTACCGTTTCCGGATAAATGAAGACCAGAACCATTCCATCCTCCCAGATTACTTAGAGTGTTCGTTGGTTCGTCGGGTATACCTTGACCTCCCATGTAAAGTGTGCTACCTAGTTGTGTAAATGTAGATGGATACGTGCTCGTAGAACTTTTAGTCAACGTATCTACACCACCACCGCTACTAATGGTGCTAATAGTATCACCGGTTATATCAATACCACCACCAGAAGTTAAAATATCTTGTTTTCCATCCAGAGCAGTTTGGACGTCGCCATTTATTCCAGCACCGGTGCTTTCAGTTAGTGTTAAACTATTACATGTTAGTGTTCCATTCATTGAAATATCTGAGTTGATTCCGCTAATATTATTATTTCGCACGTATAAATCACCACTAATATCAATAAATTCTTTTATATACGACTGTTTAAATAAATTTGATGTAGTTGGATAATCTAACCATGAGTTACTCATTATATTATATATATAATGAGTATTAAATATACTTTTTAAACAATTTTACTTGCCTTATAATTTTCTATTAAAGTTTCATTATCAATATATTTATCATTTAATTCGTGGATGCTTTTAACTAAATAAGCAATTAATCCAGTATAATTTACTGCTGCTGGTTTTTCTGTTGACCAACCGTAATCATTATAACTTGGGTCCGGGTTAATTGTATCACCTAATTCCATATGTTGTATCTTCCAAGACTCCGGTGTTTTTACCAAGTGTCTTAATTCGGGTGTTTTATACCAAATGTCTTGTGCGATTAATCCACTATCTTTCTTTGATATATTTGAACCAAATGACGTTTTCTTATCATATATTTGTGGAGTTAATTTACTAATATATTCTAATCCCTTATCTATTTTTTCTTCATTTATTTTAAGTCTATCGTCTGATGTATGAACCGTAGAACCACTTACGATAACATTACCAGTAACACCTAGATTACCGTTAATAATAACGTTACCATCAAACAGAGTGGTATCAACGCTGTTTATTGTTGTTTCTGTTACACCCGTTAAACCTCCACCGGCACTAGAGCTAATTGTTGCACCGTTAATTGTTATATTTGTGCCTGAGGTTAACGTCCCTTGTTTTCCATCTAAAATGGTTTGCACATCACTGTTGATACCACTATCTAATGAACCCGTTACTAGTGATAAATTCTTACAAGTTAAATCTCCAGTAGCATTTATATTTCCTTCTATATTTATACTTCCATTACGTACATACATTTCACCACTAACATCTAGAAAATCCTTCATGTACGTCTTTTTTAATAAATTTGAAGTAGATGAATGTTCAACCCAATTATTGGACATGTTTATATATAAAAGTCATATATAAACATACTATCAAATTCAACTAATTAGTCTCTAAATTATGGTGTCCATTGTTGGATTGTTCCATTATTACTTCGCATAGATAAACATTCATCATCGTTGAAGTCATTACACACATTGAATATATTATTTGCTGATTGATTTGATAACCCGCGAGCTTTTGTATATTGTATCCAATCGTGCACTTTAAAGTCTTGTATACACGATTTAGGTTGCCCTATACTACAGAAATACTGTTTGGCATCATCAAACGAAGCATTTATACCCGTATTTGTAATTCCTGTTATTCCCGTAGGAACAGCATCTAATTTTCGTTTGATAAATTTCATTTTACCTTCCGCGATCGCTATCTTATGGTCATCGCCCAACCATATACTATTATTACTTACATAAAGGTCTCTAATCTTATACTCGGCACTTCCTATATCAAATGTATCGTTTGATGTCGGTAACAAATGCCCTCCTAGATTTATACCACCATGAATGGTTATATAATTCAATGATACATCGGTAGTATAATCGATTGTTAAACCTGCTGGTCCTGTCGGTCCAGCAGTAACCGTGTTTGTTCCATTCCAACTTGAAGTTGTCACTTCAAAAGCATATGGGT
>Ga0206130_10006756_pt1 | contig 12988 bp, 21 predicted proteins | sample Helgoland_Spring_9_FD_148637 | JGI IMG/M metagenome (GOLD analysis project Ga0206130, IMG submission 148637) | Pelagic subsurface seawater microbial communities from Kabeltonne, Helgoland, North Sea - Helgoland_Spring_Bloom_20160512_1 | ecosystem: Environmental > Aquatic > Marine > Epipelagic ... | reverse complement strand
ACTAACTAGCCTCAAAGGTAGAGTTGCTAGTATCTCAGCCGCCTTAGCAGCGACACCTATTGCTATTGCTGTAAAGGTTTTATCTGAAAATCTTACTGAAAACTTGACTAGTGTTAAAGATAACATCACTGATTTCTTTGACAATAACGCAAACATTATGTCTGCCGCTATCTCCTCTGCAATCTTCGTTGCGCTTGAACCAAATCTTAGAACAATGCTACTTGGCCCGGCTCTTGCAACTGCCTTTATTACTGCTGCAGGTCAGCTTGGAAACAACTCAGAGTTTCTTGATGCAGCACGAAACACAGCTAAAGGCTTCGGTGACGCTTTAAACAAGCTGCTCGGCGATGGTAATGGCGACTTCGTTGCTGATACTCTGACTGGCCTTGGCAACTTGGCGAAAGCCATTGGCGAAGGTTTACTTGAAGGTTTATTTGGAACTGAGTTTCAAGACGGGTTTAAATCTAAACTAGCAACTGCCCTTGGGATTGTAATAACTGCGTTTATCCTCACACCTAAGATTGCAGTAGGTATGACAAAGATCGCGGCTGGGCTGCTGGCAAAACTAGGCTTAGGGTTATCGAGATCTGCTTTTTTAGGCTTTAAGAAGAAACTTAAGGATGGGTTATCAACTGCGCTACTGGAAGTACGAACCCACCCCGGCGCAGCAGCAGGGGCAGCACGATCTTTAGGTTCAAAACTTGCTACTGCAGCGGGGACAGGTATGAAGGCAGCTATGGCTGGGGTTCTGGCCCGGCAACTGGCAGATGTAGCCATCCCTGACGACGCCTTGGGTGGATTCGGATCGTCGTTGGACGAGGCTATCGGCGGTGCTGTTGCATTAGGGCAAGTCGGGATGGCATTCGGACCACTGGGCGCTGCAATTGGCTTTGCTGTAGGTGGTGCTGTAGGGTTTGCTTTTGATGTTTATAAAAACCCAGAGCTAAGACAAAAGTTTGCTGACATAGCTCAGGCAGCTAAAGACTGGTTCTTAGACCTTCCAGAAACAGTTGGAAATGCTGTAACTGCTGGCTTTGAAATAGCGTGGAACTACCTTGCAGGTAAGCTAGCGACCATTAAAGACTTCTTTAAATTTGGAAATGGTCCGCAAACCACTGATGCAGTTCAATCCTACTCTGCAAGTGACTTTGGGATTGAACTAAATAAAACTCCAGATGGCTTCTCCACAGGCGGTGCTGTAAACGGCCCCGGAACAGGCACATCAGATGACATCCCAGCGATGTTGTCTAATGGTGAGTATGTCATGAAAGCCTCTGCTGTTAGCAAGTTTGGTCCTGGCTTTATGGCTAAGATTAACGCTGGCATTATGCCTCAGATGTTCAACACTGGGGGTTTGGCAGGTACAGTCGCAAGGCTTGAAAACCAACACACGAAAGCCTTGTCAAAAGCTGAAACTACTGGAGACTATCGTATTGCTAGTGAACTCTTTGGTCGGCTTCAAGCGGCACGTCGCCGGATGGAAGCCTCCGAAGGAATCTTAGACGGAAGTTCTAGCAGTTCTAGTGATTCTGGCGTGTCCGGTTCTGGGTCCGGTTCTGGCTCCCGTTCTGAAGCTGCGAAGATAGGCGAAAGCTATGCACAGCAGTTCCAATCAGACTTTAACTCTGGGCTTAAACAGCTCCTCCGTGATGGTGATGTCAAAGGGTTCTTAACCGGTCTCTTAGACAGCTTTACTGGTGGCATTATTGACAGTGTTGTCGATGGTTTCACAGCCAGCTTGTTCGGAAAGTCAGCGGAAGAGGGGGGTGTATTGTCAAACCTCTTCTCTGGTATGTTTAACTTCGGTAGCGGTGTCAAAGACGGCGTTCAGAAGAGCACTCTGGATGGGGTTAAAGCTGGCGGTGAAGGTGGTTTCCTCTCAGGCATCTCTGGCTTCTTTAGCAATATGTTCAGTGGTCTTGGAGATATGTTCAAGGGTAGCGGTGCTGGTGGAGGCGGTGGGGGTTTCCTTAGTGGTCTCCTCGGCGGCGGAGGCGGCGGCGGTTTATTCAGCTCCCTCTTCGGTATGTCCTTCGGAAGCTTCTTAGGCTTCTCCCAAGGTGGTACTGTCCCTAACACGCCGTTCTCACAAGCTGGTAAAGACAGTGTTCCTGCTATGCTGATGCCGGGTGAAGTTGTTCTTTCTAAGAACGATGTAGCACGTCAAAACATGAACCAAGGACAACAACAACAAGTGTTTAACATCAACGTATCTGGCGATGTATCAAGACAAACTCGTAAAGAGATTGTTAAGATGATGCCCCAGATTACCTCTGGTGTAAACATGAACAACAAAGAAAACAACTTCAGAAGAAGTTAAAACTACTATGGTCATCCCTATCGAGTCTCTAACGAGGCTTACAGGGGTGGCCTTTTTTATCAAAACTGGAACTATTTTGCCTAAAAAAAGTGGGGAAAAACGCCCCTCTATAATGAAGAAACATCAACCCCCCATATCTCTTGAAAGGAGAACACCATGATCTATGTTGGATTTGGTTTTATCGCAGTACTACTTGTTGCAGTCTATGACGCACATAACAACTAATATAAAGGACAATTCAATGAAACTTTATGTAATCATTGTTCTCGACCCTGACGGCCCCTACGTGTGGTCTGATGACACTTGGGAAGGTGAAGCTCACTGTACTGCCAATGAAGCGTACAACGAAACTGGCTACACAACAATCGTTAAATGTATAGAAATATAAAGGAGAACACAATGTTCAAATTCTACCGTGGTACTACCGTTCGTGAAGCAAACGAGCTGGCACTTGACAAACAGACTCGTGACCTAACTCACTGGACTGACTCTTACGACAACGCTGCTAAGTACTCTAAAGGCGCTGTTGTTGAGATTGAACTAGACGAACTTCCACCACACTTCAACGCATACCGTGGTGTATGTGAAGGGGACGCTCTACATGGCACGTTTGCTGAGTGGGTGCTTCCTCGCGCCTACTTTGAAAACAGAGCATCTTGCTTTGTTGAATTGGCAACCGTACATCTACACTAATTTGTACGGGCTTTGCCTCATCATAAAAGGAAAATCCAATGGGACTATTCATTATTGGAATCAGCTACCGCCTACTAGCCGCTTCTCTATTTTACTGTGTGACTAACAAGTCTTGGTTTGTCAACCCCTTCCCCCTTCTTGGAACTGCTTGTCTAGTGTATTCACTATTCAACCACTCACCAGACGCCTCTTGGCACGTAGTAACTGTACTTGGCTTTTTCTTTTATGATGTCCTTGGTTGGGCTAAATATTTGGGGAAAGGCAAAAAACTTAAAACAGCTTAAATGAAGGAAATAACTATGATTATGACAGCAACAATGTGCTTGGCACTAAATGTGTTCTTTGAAGCACGTCACGAGACTACCTCTGGCCAACTCGCTGTGGCTGAAGTAACACTAAACAGAGTAGCAGACAAGCGCTACCCTAACACTGTTTGTGAAGTAGTCTGGGAGAAGAAACAATTCTCTTGGACTCACGACGGTGTACACGACGACCCTACCCGTATGTCATACCTCGACAGAGAGGCATGGAAGAGCATCAAAGAGTTAGCCTCTGGTGTTCTGGATGGTAGTACTACTCGATTAGAGACAACAGCCACACACTATCACTCTGTAGCAGTCTCACCTTTCTGGACTAAACACTATAAGTATGAAGGGCAGATTGGAAACCATTTGTTCTACACAAACGAAACACCTTACAAATAGGATAGGCATACAATGGCAACAGCAACACTAGAACTAGAAGAAATGACTATCACTTACGAGTGTTATTTAGAGCGTTGTGATTATGGAGTAGCCCGTAGCCCTGTATGGTACGAGCCACAAGATATCGAAATCACACAACTGGAAATCATGGGGGAAGAGCTTAAAATAAAAGACCTTGCTCAAAACCCCAAGCTGTATGAAAGACTTCTTTCTTTTGCAGACGATATCGAACACTGGAAATAACTGGGGTAATCTACCCCTCTATAACGAAGAAAACAAAGTCTTGAAAGGACTAACTATGAAAACTCTTGTAATCGCAACTATCATTGCTTCTGTAACTGCAACTGCTTCTTTCGCTAGCTGGAACAACAACAATGGTGCTAAGTGGAACGGCGACGTAGGAACACTCCACACTAATGGCTGTCAGTTTAAAGACCAAACTAACGGTACGATGACCTTGAACAAAGCAACAGGTAAGTGGACAACTACTGCTGCTGCCTCAATTACAGTTAAATCAACAAACATCAACAACCTCAAAGTTACTCAAGGTGGCAATCAACTCTATCTAAAATCAAACAGCCAACCTTTGGGTAAAACTTTGGTTGACTACAAGAACGGCGGTGTTTCCTCTGCAGTTAATTCTAACAACAACAATGCAGTAGTTAACATTAACTCTAACGAGATCGCCGTAGGAAATGCTAACAAACCAGGGGCTACTAAGGTCACTTTCACTATTGGTGGTACCGCACAAATGGATGACTTGAATGACTTAGATAACATCGCAAACGATGCTGACGTTTACATCCAACACAACGTAACTTGCTTGCAGTAATATGAAGCGTTTACTAGTTGCGGTAATGATGCTTCTACCGACTCTTTCTCTGGCGCACTCTATGTCGCCAGGGTTTGAGACCGAATACACCTCTGACGAGGTTATGATAAAGACTTACGAACTCGAAAACCACTATGAGTTTCCAGTAACAATGGAGGTCTATGTCTTAAACAAAGATGGTTCTCCAGCTAATGGTTGGAAGACTGAGAAGAACACTTATCGAATCACACCAAAAAGCAAAAAGCGAGTAACAGTGATCTTCAAGTCTGAAGGTCAAAGAAAGCTTCTCGTATGTTCAAAACTAATAGGAGTTGGTTATGAAGAAAATGGCCCTAGCATTATCAGTATTATCTGTAGTCGCCTTATCATCAATGGCGTCAGCAGATAGCTACAACGTACAAACCAGTGATGGAGCTGGCTGCTCACAAAATGAAAGCACAGGTCGCTCTGTTGAGTTCGGTACTACCGTAAATACCCGCACAAACGACGCTGAAGTCTCTGTTATGTACAAAATTGAGCTTGGTAAAAAGAAGCTAAGTCGGAATCGAGTAAACTGCAACCATCTGTATGACATCTCTCTTCGTCGTCAGAACTTACAACTTCAACGAGAACAGCTTGAAATCGAGCTACTCCGCGCTCAACTAGCAAACGCTAAAGCACAACTTAACAACAACAACACTACCACAATCACCTCAAGTGATGACTGGTAAACTGAGTAAAACTTACCCTCTATAACGAAGAAAACAAAAGTCTCTGAAAGGACATACTATGTTTAAATCTATCATCGCCGCTACAGTAATCGCACTTACCGCAACAACCGCGATGGCTTCAGAAACAATCGTATGTTCTCTGAAAGACTTCCAAGCAACCGTCAACGGAAAGGTTTCTTTCGGCGAACCCGGTGATTACATCTTGTCAGATAAGCCAATGGTTCTTAACATTCCAGCTGACGCAGAAAACAACAAGTGGTCGTCTACCGACAAACACGGTATCACTGATTTTAACTCTTTTAACAAAGAAAAACTACAGCACAATCTGGTACTTATTTACACAAATAAAAACGGAAATTTTGTAGCTGTCAACGCTGTAAAGTCATGCATCAAACTAGGATAGCTCTTTAATAACCTAAAGTCCCTGAAAGGACAACACAATGGAACTTATTCTCGTACTTATCTTCGTAGCACTCTTCGCCGTAGTCACTTACAAAATGGCTGAAAGCCGTGGTCGTAACGTCTGGGGCTACACTATTGGAGGTCTCTTAATTTCTCCTGTAATCATGTGGATTGCCCTTGCTATCTTGGGTAAAACACCTGAAAAGAAAAAAGAAGATATTCTTGAAATGAAAAAGGTTATGATGGAAGATGAAACCATCCTTGGCCAATAACAACACGTAATTGTATTGTAAGGAGAACAGCAATGACTGTATCAGAAAAGAAAGCCTATCTCAAATCGAAAGAGTACTTAGACTCTATCTCTTTTAGCGAGCTTGTAAAAGCTATTAACGACAAGTGGGGCCACACCTACGAAGACGTCACAAACGATTAATGACTTAAAGTGTAGCCCTATGGGGCTGCATCATAGGACACTAACGTCCGTTTACCCCAATTGGAGAATATCAAATGACAACTACAATCACACACGCAACTACGTCCGCTGCTTTCACTTACGTTCAGGGTTCTAAGTCTGTTCGTGAAACTTGGTTGGACGGTTCTGGCAAAGTAATTAACTACTCTACCTCCACACCTCGTGGACGCTACCTTGTTTCTTTGGTTGCTCGCAAGGGTTTCTCAAAGACTAAGTAATTCTATTTAAGTTTCCCTCCTCCCTAAACTCCCCTGCTACCCTTCGGGGTGGTGGGGCTTTTTTAACCTTATTTTTTTTTTGAAAGTATAACACAATGATAACTGTATTTTTCTCTGTCGTCGTCTTGCTCGGTATTATGGGCAAGCTAGAAGATTAATGCGGTTGTTTAATCCTTAACTATGTGGAGTGCCAAGGCACCAGATCCACAACTAAAAGGAATGACCTATGAACACAATAGAGCTTCTTGCAGATGATCTGCATTTTCGACAAAAACAAATGTTCAGTAAAGATGGCACTGTAGACACAAGAAAGAAGGCACATGCCATTGCAAATGTATGTCCTACTTACTTAATCGAGCTTACTTACGGACACGTCCTTCAAGCCATTGAGCGACAGTCATCACTATCTGCCATCGTGAAAGGGATAGGCAGCACTATTATGCGAAGAGAAAAACTAGAAGACGACGCTGTTCAAGCGTGTCATATTGGCTGGTTTGTCTTAATAGCTTATCTAGAGACTAACATTCTCTCATACAAAGGAGAACACAGAAAGAACGCTAAAGGTAAGCGAGACAAACACCCCACATACTACATCCAAGTTAGAAACATGGACGCGATTAAAGAACTAATGTCTTTAGTTTCACAAGATAGTGTTGATCTATTCCCAATGCCAAAGGCACCACAACTCTGGGAATACAACAAGTTCTTACACAGAGAGACTGGTGTTAAGCTAATCAAACATGCTCACGAAGACGCTATAAAACAAGTGAAGCATAACGACACAAGTTACTTAATTGACACCCTAAACAAGCTTAGTAATACGGGGTGGCGTATTAATCAGTTCGTGTTTGATGTGTTTAAAAAGACACGCAACTTAAAAAAGACTCCGTTTAAATACTCGAAAGAAGTTGACAGAGAAAAGAAAGCATCTCTGTTGGTTGAAATCAATGCGATTGAAGCTCTCGCAGAAAGGAACTTAAACAATGCTTTTTACCATCTTTATAATGTGGATTTTCGCGGAAGGATATACCCAAATACTGCGTTTCTACATGAACAATCCTCAGACAACGCCAAGGGGCTTCTACTCCTCGACACCCCCGTACCTTTAGGTGAGAACGGCTTGTACTGGCTTTGTGTTCACACTGCTAACATGTGGGGTAACGATAAGGTATCGCTTGATGACCGCGCACAGTGGGTTCAAGATAACTTTGAAGCTATTGTATCTTACGTCAATGATCCTGTTAGTAACGATGACTGGATGGACGCAGATAAACCTCTTTGTTTCTTGGCTTGCTGTAAAGAGCTTGTAGATATCTCTATCTGGAGTGAAGTTAACGATACTGAAGACTTCCCGTCCTGCCTCCCCATCTACGTTGATGGCTCTAACAACGGTGTACAACACTTGGTGGCCATGTCTAAAGACGAAGAAATCGCGCCACTAGTCAACCTAGTACCCCAAGACCTTCCGGGGGATGTTTACATGTTTATTGCTGAACACACAATGTCTAAAGTGGGTGAGCTTTTAAACAAAGTAAAAGAATCAGACAAAGACAAGTTTGATAGTTTCTTTGTTGAATGGCAAGCCACCCTAGACGAACTGCGCAGCACTCCACCTAAGACGGAGCGTAGTAGACTTGCTTGGCAGAACTTTGGAAAGTTTAAAAACCACAACTATCAGTACATCCAAGACTCTATGCCTATTTACTGGTCTAAGATTACAGACAGAAAGACTTGGCGCAAAACACTTAAGCGTAATGTTATGACACTTGCTTATGGCGGTACTGAGAGGGGCATGGGCCAACAGATTATCGATGACACCAGAGACTTGTCAGAGTACCACAGAGACATGCATGACTCGTGGGGCTACAAGCTAGGTCGTGTTGTCCATAACTTATGCTATGAGAAACTGCCCGGACCTGCCAAGATGCTTGGTATGTTTGAACAACTGGCTTTACAAGAGAACGACAAAGACAAACCAATTGCTTACGAGCAGATCGTAACAGGCTTCCCCTTTGTACACTCTTATCGTGAACCGGAAAAGAGACGTGTTAAACTCTTTTATGGGGATGACATGCTTCGTATTAACATTCAAATATGGAAAGAAGCCACTCTTAAAAAGTCTAAACAAAAGACAGGTGCGTCACCTAACATCGTCCACAGCCTTGACGCAGTTCACTTAACAATGGTCGTGCATGATGCGGACTATGAAGTAACTGTTGTTCACGACTCGTTCGGTTGTCACGCAGGTAATATGGGTCACATGTTTGAGCATGTTCGTCACAAGTTTGTAGAACTCTATGACATGGACCCCCTAAACCACATAATGTCCCAAATGGGCGCAACCCACTTGATACCTGAAAAGGGTAATCTAGCTGTATCATCTGTAAAGGAATCTGACTATGCTTTTGCCTAAAATCGGAGAAACAATTATCGTTGAGTTTGAAGGTGAACGTGCGCCCTGCTACGTCCAAGCTGTCGGACTCTATGAAGTACCCGAAGCCTTCGAGTACATCGAAGTGCTGGTTAACCCCGGGGAAGGAGACCTCGAATTCTACGCAGAACTCTTTCTCGAAGACATGGGCCACAGTTGGTTCATCGTTTAAAATAAGGCCCAAAAATAGGGTCCCCTTATGACTAATACTAGTCCAACCACACACAAAACAAATCACAAATATATCCCAAAAGGAAGAAATATCATGGCTAACAACACAATCATCCTGTCTAACGTTGAACTTTTCTTTGCTAAGCTTGACCCAGCAAACCCTAACTCTCGCTTCGACAAAGAGAACCCAACATGGGAAGTTCAGATTCGTACTAAAGACAAAGCTGTTGCTAAGAGCTGGAAAGACCAGAACCTTCGTGTTACTCCAGATGAGAACGACGACGGTGTGTTCTACCGTTCCAACCTCAAGAAAAAGTCTAAGAAGCGTGATGGTTCCGACATGGCAGCGGTAAACGTTGTTGCTGGTGACTTGTCACCTGTTGACCCTTCCACTATCGGTAATGGTTCTATTGCTAACCTCTCTGTATTCCAGTATGACTACAACGTCTCTGGTAAAGAAGGTATTGCTTCTATGTTGATGGGTGTACAGATCACAACCCTCAACGAGTATAAGCCAGCACCAAAGCAAGGTGGCTTTGCTCCTACAGAGTTCAAGGTCAACAAAGTTGCTGACAACCAAGACGTTGATGCCGACATGCTCGGTGACGACGACGACATGGACTTCTAAATAATAAGAATCGAAACAATCGGTCATCCCTTCGGGGGTGGCCTTTTTTATCAAAAGGAGAACTATTATGGAAGTACGTGAAATCTACTATGAAGTATACTTCGATGGTCAACACCAGTACGAAGGGTCTTATGAGGACTGTCGAGACATTGCTATAAATGCACTAGACGATGACCTTGCGGAAGTCTACAAAGTAACTGTAACAGAAGAGAAGGTAGTACTATGAAAATCGAAGGTACAAACTTTTTCCGCACTCCGGAAAACATGAAAGAGCTACAGGACTGGCTGTCTAGCTTGAACGGCTCTGAAGCTGCAATGGCAACTACAGCCGCTATGATGGCTTGGAACTTGGCTGCCAAAGTCACAAATGAAGAGGAAACAGAATGATTACTGTATATACATGCGGAGCTATGGAACACGTATCTGAGGATGCTATGAAGGGCTGGAGAGCGCACTTAGAAGATAACTTGCCTGATGTAAAGTTCCTACACCCAACTCGTAGGATGCCACTGCATCAACAAATGGAAGACGCCTCACTGGCGACCTACAACAAGCTAAAGCGCATTGTTGCACAAGATATCAAGGACATCAACGAGTCTGACTTGATTGTAGCAAACTTAAAGGACAGTGAACCTGGCAAGAAATGGGGGTCTGTGATGGAGGTTGCACTGGCTTGGGAGCGTGGAATCCCTGTTATTGCTATTGTTGACGAGAAGCAGTTTAAGCACCCCTTCATTTACACAATGTGTACAGAGGTACATCACACACTAGAAGATGCAATTGAAGCTGTGAGGGAGTACTACTAATGTCTAATCACTGGTATTCAGAAGAAATGAAAGACTTTCACTACTCTAACAAAACAAGCGAATACTTAGTATACCACTGGTATTATACTGGCTTTTCGAAAGACTGGACCTCCTCTAGTTTCCGCTGGGGTGGTGTTGGTGTTGCCCCTTACGCTACACTAGACCTTGTAAATCAACGCTATGATATTGAAGGGTGGGAAGTCGGACAGGGGTTGCGTAAAAACGAGAGGTTTATGCTAAGAATGATTAGAATACTAGATGCTAAAAACCAACTCGGTTTAAAGTTGGTTGATAGCGGCCTCAGTCGCTCTGAAGCCCTTGACATTGAAAACTTCTTAAGACCAGAGGGCTACAACAATAAGTTTGATAGACGTATCTGGAACACAGTAGCAGGAGGCTAAAATGAAAGTAGCAGCTTACTATAACTTACACAAACACACTTTCTCTTTGCAATCACGCAACAAAGAAGACTACGGTTTAGTAATAGAACATACTGACCACGTCATCTTGAAGAACGTAAAGTTTACTGTCCGCAAGGCAGGACGCCAAAAAGTACTAAATGAGAAAAAGAAGAACGTTCACGCCTTTGTAGTGGGCGAAGTAGTGTCTAGCGTAGGCTTTGAAGGTGGACTAGAGATGGCCGTTAGCTATAACCCTTACCTCGGGGATAGCTTCTTAGCTAAAGACACAGGAGCGTCCCTCTCTGGGGCAGAGTTCGTAGTTCTCAGAAAGAACTTAAAAGGAAAACCAATCATAGGAGCATACAATGTCAACAATCTATAAAGTGTTTAACGCATCTTTAAGAGACCTTCAAACCATTACTTCAGACTTACAAACAGCACTTGACTGCTGGAGCGCAGGTTATGCTGACCCTTGCCACCACCAATGGACTATTTTGGTGCAAAGGGGTGCTAAATCAAATTACTTGCAAGGTAAAGAACAAATACAAGTTTACGCAGAAAATCTGCTTGAAGAGGAACAATCTATGAAGTTTAAAAACCGTGTCGAACACCGCCTTTATAACGAGCTTCAAGAACAAGAAGTGGATGGTATGGAAGTTATTAAACCAAGTAACTACCTTGACCAAGATCAAGGGGAAGATGACTACAGCGAGTACATGAAAGGTGTTCTTGGAAAGCCTGCCAAGGCTGACTTCCACGGTGACTTTGGTTCTATGGATGATGCAGCACAAGACGCTATTATCAACCCTAAACACTATAAGCTAATCCCTGCAGGGAACTATCCTAATGGTCTAGAATATATGGATATTTGTGACCACGCATTAGCACACCTTGACGGTGTTAAATCCCATCTGGTTGGACAAATCTTAAAATACGCATTACGCGTTGGTAAAAAAGATGCCTTCCTTCAAGACTCGAGAAAGATAGAATGGTATGCAAAACGACTTGTCAAAACCGTTGAAGAAGAGGGATAGGCCTCACCAATGTAAAGAAGCTGGTTGTGAAGAAATGACAGACAGAAGGTCTGACTGTTATAAATGTAATCACAACAAAAAGAAGTATGGCATAACCACCCCACAACGTGACGATTTGTTAGAGGCTCAGAACGGGTGTTGCGCTATTTGCGATACTCCTGTACAATTTAAGCGTGCGGGGAAAGAGGTCTCAAAACAAGGCTGGACTAAGTCTGCTGCCGTAGACCACTGCCATGCTACAAACAAAATACGAGGGATCCTGTGTTTTCGTTGTAACACTACCCTCGGTCATGTTGAAGAGAGTGCGGGCCTTTTACACAAACTCAAACAATATATTGGAGGTTAATATGAAACTATCCCCTGACTCCCGTATCATCCGTAAGGCAGCAGAGAGCCTCAGAGAGCGCAACCTTGACCTCTCGATACATCAGGCCATCCACAAGGCACACACAGCCTTAGACATGGTTAGAGACGCAGAGTATCGTGTCCAAGATGACTACTACGACAAGTAAGAGAAAATAGAAACCCAGAACTAATAAGCTAGGAAACCTTATGAAATTAGTTTTTGATATCGAAGGTAACAACTTGTTGCCAGGACTAACAGAGTTCCACTGTGCTGGCGCTCAAGACGTAGACACAGGAGAGGAGTATTGGTTTAAACCAGATCAACTACAAGAGTTCCTTGACCTGCTAGATAAAGCAAAAGTTATTGTAGCCCATAACGCCTTTGGCTACGACATCCCTGCTCTTAACATTCTATCTAAGAAGTACTTTAACAAGCCTTGGGAGCCTAAAGCCACGGTACAGTGTACTAAGGTTATGTCTCAGGTTCTGTGCTATACCCGCTTTGGCTTCGGTCACTCGCTTAAACAATGGGGCAATCACTTCGGAGACCAGAAAGGAGACTACACAGGAGGCTTTGAAGAGTATAATGAAGACATGTTTGTGTACATGCAACAAGATGTTCGTCTTGGTACACGGGTATACAAAGAACTACTACGGGAAACTAAAGTTGCTATTGAACACTTCGGCTCTAAAACTATTCTACGGGCTTTGCGCTCTGAGATGGAGATGGACCGGATCATGGTTAAGCAGTGTCAGAACGGTTGGCTCTTCGATAAAGAAGAAGCTGAGTCTCTGATGAAGACCTTAGAAGACCGTATGAA
>Ga0206130_10006754_pt1 | contig 12990 bp, 10 predicted proteins | sample Helgoland_Spring_9_FD_148637 | JGI IMG/M metagenome (GOLD analysis project Ga0206130, IMG submission 148637) | Pelagic subsurface seawater microbial communities from Kabeltonne, Helgoland, North Sea - Helgoland_Spring_Bloom_20160512_1 | ecosystem: Environmental > Aquatic > Marine > Epipelagic ... | reverse complement strand
AAAAGGGTCTTTCCTTATGAACAGCATAAAAACCTTCAGCCTCTTCTTTTGTGAGATGAACCATCATAGCTTTTACAATTTTTAAATTCGCTTTTTCAAATCTTGTATATATTTCTCCGATTACATTCTTTGCAACTGCATCAGGCTTTATGATCGATAATGTTTGCTCCATTGTCATTTTAAAATTCTCCAGAAAATTTATTAAATAAACCTATTAAAAGAGCGTTAAAATAACATTTTTAAAGCATAAAATAAATTAAATTTAACTAAAATCAATTATGTTCCTCACTATCGCCTTTTATCAGTTTGTTAGCCTTGAAAATATCGACCAACTCCAAGCATTTATTTCTAAATTTTGTCAAAAAAATAGTATCAAAGGAACAATCTTATTGGCCTCTGAAGGGATTAATGGAACCATATCTGGGGATGAAAAAAAAATTCAGAAATTTATTGAATTTATCAAAGAAGATTCCTTTTTTAAGGATAATTTTAAAAATCTCGAACATAAAGAATCATGGGCATCTGAAAATCCTTTTTATAGAATGAAGGTGAGATTAAAAAAAGAAATAGTCGCTTTGGGGGTTAATGGTATCAGTCCTACAAAAAAAGTTGGAGAATATGTGAACCCAGAAGACTGGAACAAGCTCATTAATGACCCAAACACAATCGTTATTGATACAAGAAATAATTACGAGGTAGATATTGGCACATTTAAAAATTCAATTAACCCAAAAACAGAAACATTTAGAGAGTTCCCCTCTTACGTAGATGAAAATCTTAATAATAATGAGACTAAAAAAGTTGCCATGTTTTGTACAGGGGGAATTCGTTGTGAGAAAGCTACCTCTTTAATGCTAGAGAAAGGTTTTAAGGATGTGTATCACCTCAAAGGAGGTATCCTAAAATATTTAGAAAACATTCCCAAAGAGGAAAGTTTATGGGAAGGAGAGTGTTTTGTCTTTGATCAGCGTGTTGCGGTCACACATGGTTTAGATGAGGGACAATATGATCAATGCTATGCTTGCCGACACCCCCTATCACCAAAAGAATTAGAATCAAATCAATATACCAAAGGCATCTCCTGTCCCTATTGCTTTAATAAACTAAGTGACAAGAAAAAAGCTGGGGTAACTGAAAGACAAAAACAAATTATGTTATCAAAATCAAAAGGTAAAAATCATATTGGTGATAACCAAAACAAAATTAAGGAAAATCTATGACAAAAATTAGATGGGGAATTGTTGGTGCGGCAAGAGTTAATGAGCGTCTGATACCTGCTATCAACCAATCTGAATTAGGAGAGTTGATCGCTATTGGCAGTAGAAGACCTGGTGCATCTGAAGAATGCTTATTAAAGAATCTACCAGAATATGAAGATAAAGTATCCTGCTTCGATGGATTTGATCAAGTCATCAGTCATGAAAAAGTCGATGCAATCTATATACCACTCGCAAACGAGGAACATACTGAGGTCGCCTTGAAAGCAATAAGAGCAAAAAAACACGTTTTGATTGAGAAGCCAATGGCAATAAAATCTGAAGAGGTAAGAATTCTAATAGAAGAAGCTAAAAAAAATAATGTTGAAATAATGGAGGGGTTTATGTATGCATTTCACCCTCAATTTGACAGAATTATAAATACAATCAAATCAAATATTTTGGGAGATATTTCTTACGCTCATTCAATGTTTTCATTTCCAATTCAGCCTGCGAGATTTTATCGTATTGATCGTTCGATGGAGAATGGAGGTGGCGCACTTTGGGATATCGGTCCCTATGCCATTCATACCATAAGGCAATGCTTTAAAGAAAATCCTAAAAGAGTTCAGGCAATAGCAAAACTTAATGAGCATGGAGCCGATGTTGCAACAAGCGGTTTAATAGATTTTGGTAATTCAAAACGCGCAACATTTGATATAAGCTTTGAATGTACACGTAGATCAGAATTTGAAGCATTTGGTGCGCTGGGAAGAGTTAAATGCCCCACAGTATGGCAACCAGATGATAAACAAGCAAAAATAATTATCAACACAGAAAGTTCTGGCTTAACTGAAGAAGTTGTGCCAGCAGCTAACCACTTTGTTTTAGAGATTAATCATTTTAATAAAGCTATTAGTTCGGATATTGAACCTAAACTATCAAATGAGGATGCATTTTGGAACGCAAGGACGCTTGAATGCATACAACAAAGCATTAAAGAAGAAGGCTGGGTAAATCTTTGAGTAAAGCAATTATTTTTGATTTTGATGGTACATTAGTTGATTCAGAGAAAACAATCTATGAATGCTTTCAAAGCATAACAAGAGAATTAGCTCCTGGTCGAATTAATTATGCAAAAAAAATCTTGATTGGGCCTCCATTGAGAGATACTGCATCTAAAATATTGGGTCCAAACCACCAAAATCAATTAGATAATTTTGTAAGGCAATTCATTCAAATGCATGATGACTATGCTATTTTCCATACACACCCATATTTTGGGGTTAATAAGCTTTTACAAAAATTTGCATTAATGAATATTCCTATGGCTATTGCTACAAATAAGAGAGAAGTACCTACCATTAAATTGATTGAACATTTTAGCTGGGAAAAATATTTTCACTCCATTCAATGTCATGACAATTATGCTCAGACTAGAACTAAAGCGGAGATGATAAAAGACATAATAAATTCAAATAATATTTTTAAGAATTGTTATTTCGTTGGTGACACAGTAAATGATGGTATGAGTGCAAACATAAATAAACTTAGTTTTATCAGAGCGAATTACGGGTATGGTAAAAGTCAGGAATGGTCTCAGGTCATTATAAATAATTCTGTTGAATCTGCTGAAGAGCTAGGGTCAATAATAAAATAAATCTGGACCATTCTTTGATACTTTATTTATATAATATATCAACTATTTTTTTCTCAGGGCTATAGCCAGGGACAAGCTGCTTTAAAAGCTTACGAATTTTATCTTGATTGCAAGCGATACTCTCTTTTTTTAAATCCTCTAAAATTGGCTTTAACTTATCCCATGACATCATTTCTTCTTCAGCTCGCTGGATAAGAGGGTTTTCTGTGATTGATGAGCTCCCTCCTACTAAGAGTTCCTCAAAAAGCTTCTCTCCAGGTCTTAAACCTATATATTTAATCTCTATATCTCCGTTAGGATTAGAATCATCTTTTAATTCGAGACCACTCAATCTAATCATTTTTTTTGCTAAAGTATCTATATTAATTGGGCTTCCCATATCAAGTAAAAACACATCCCCTCCTCTACCCATAGCACCTGCTTGTATTACTAATTCAACCGCTTCAGTTATCGTCATAAAATAACGAATTACATCTTTATCGGTAACAGTTACAGGTCCACCCTCCTTAATTTGCTTTTTAAATAATGGAATTACTGAACCACTCGAGTCAAGTACGTTTCCAAAACGCACCATTGTGAAGTTTGTAGTAGTTTGTATAAAAGACAAAGCCTGTAATATTAACTCAGCAACTCTTTTTGTTGCTCCCATCATATTCGTTGGTCGTACAGCCTTATCTGTTGAAATCAATACAAAAGTTTCAACGGAGCTATCAATTGCTGCTTGTGAACAATTCAATGTCCCAAAAATATTATTATCAACTCCCTCACTATTATTATATTCAACCATTGGAACATGTTTATATGCCGCAGCATGATAAATAGTTTCTACTTTAAATTGCTTAAAAACTTTTTTGAGACGCTCTTGGTTATTAACATTACCTAGGATTGGAAATATATCAATTTCTTTTTTTTCTAAGCTGGCTAACTCTTTTTCGATACTATAGAGGGCCAACTCACTCATTTCATATAAGACTAGAAGTTTTGGTTTTAATAATAAAATTTGTCGACAAAGCTCTGAGCCAATTGAGCCACCAGCTCCAGTGACCATCACAGACTTATTGAAGATATTTTTGCTGAGTAATTTAGTGTTAGCCATTACAGAATCTCGGCCAAGTAAATCCTTAATTTTAACTTTTCGTAAATCAGTAACGCTAACTTTTCCACCAGCTAGCTCGGATACACCAGGTAACATTCGAACAAGAACTGGATAAGGCTCTAAGGTATTTATAATGTCCATTCTTTTTGAACGTGAGGCTGAAGGGAGCGCTACTAAAATTTCATCTACTTTAAACTTTTTTATTATCTTACTTACAATCTCTAATGAATAAACATCCATTCCTGCAATATAGTGTCCTTGTAGTTCTTTTGAATCGTCAATAAAACCAATAGGTTTATATTCAAAAGAATACTTTAATGCATTCATAAGCTGAATACCTGCAACACCTGCACCATATATGAGAACATTCTTAGTTTCTTTTTTATGATCGACTTTTCCTTGGTAACTCATTAATTTATAAAAAAACCAACGTGCGCCAATACGCAGTGCAACTAAAAATAGTATCAATAACAACCAATTAAAAATTACTACTGAGCGTGGGACGCCGTCTATAGCTGACATAAAAATAAGTAGTCCCCAAATAAGGGCATACATAGAGGATGCTTTAACAATAGCCCATAAAGCCCCAAAACTTACATATTGAATTATTGTGCGATATAAATCAAAAAATTTAAATATTGGGATAGCAATAATTGGTGCTCCAAATACAAACAAAACTATTTGTTCAGGGGGGAAATACCAATATCCGAGACGAATAGAAAAAGATACTAAGAGAATCAAAACCACAATTAATGAATCCGCCAACATCATTAAGAGTTGTTTTTTAAATCGTGACAAATTTAGTAATTTATTTATCAAGTCAAGTTACTATTCAATTAAATGGAAATTATAAGCCTATTTATAATAAAAATAATGAATGTTATCAAAATATTTATTAGTGGCTAACACCTTTTCTTTTAGCAACATTAATAATTGTCATCCATAAAATCTCTATATCAAAACATAAAGATTGACGATTTAAGTATTCAGCATCTAAAACAACTTTTTCAGGAATTGATAAATTATCCCTGCCATTAACCTGTGCCCATCCAGTTATACCAGGCAATAAGCAATCAACTCTTTTTTTTCTTCTCAAAGAAATCAGATCATCTTGATTAAAAAGTGCAGGTCTTGGACCTACAAAACTCATATCCCCTTTTAAAACTGAAATTAATTGTGGAAGCTCGTCAAGACTTGAGCGTCTTAAAAACCCACCAATTGGTGATAAATAAATTTTAGAATTACCCAGTAAATGAGTTGCCAGAGCCGGCGTTTCTATTAACATTGATCTAAATTTTGGCATCTTAAATATTTTGTTATTTTTTCCTACCCTGTCAGACCAATATAAAGCTGGACCTTTTGACGACAATCGAACAAATAGTGCAATGAAAAGCATTGGGATTGAAAAAAGAATTAGCATAATGACACTAAAAAATATATCAAATAAACGTTTTCTTAAATGCATTAGCTTAATACTTTTGATAATTTTTTTGCTAGCATTGCATAATCATAATTCTTTATTGCAAAACGACGACCATTTTCTCCAATTTTCTTAAGGTCACTAAGAGGTAGTCTTTTATATTTTAAAATTGCTTTGCAAATAGCTTCAGCTCTATAATCCTTAATCTGAATTCCTGCTTGAGCTTTTTCAATTGGCGAGGAAAAACTTGTAAGATGAAGAACTGGTTTTGATGCAATTAGATATTCAGGAATTTTTTGAAATGCAACTCCATATTTATATAAATCTGACTGAAGTTCGCCAACAAAAGCAATATCAATTTCCTTTAATAGACTCTGAACTTGGTTTTTAGGAATAGAATCAATGAAAGTAATATTATCCAATTTACCTGCTTTATTAATTAATCTTTGCTTCTGCTTACCGTCGCCAACAAGCAAGAATGCAATCTCTTTTTCATTTTTTAATAAGTCTGCAGCTGCAATTAATGGATCCAAAGCGTTTGCCATACCTATGGTTCCTACATAACCTACAATAAATTTATTTTTTGGCAGGGTATTTTTTACTTTATGACCTAGTGGAGCGGGCGTCATAACTTCAGAAAATTCAAATCCATTAGGAATAAAAAAAACCTTTTCTTTAGAAAATCCTCTTTTAACTATATGTTCAAAAGCATTTGGTAAATTTGATATTATCATATCTGAATTTTGATAAGCTTTATCCTCAACCCACTGCATTAATTTAATAAATGGATGTCTGGAAGAATATCCTCCAAGGTTGACTAAGGTTAGCGGCCAAATGTCACGAACTTCAAAAGCTAGCTTTGATCCAAATTTTTTTGCTAATCTTTGTGCGCTAAGGAAGGGGAAGGGAGATGGGGAACTAAATAAAATAGTATCAGGCTTATCTTTAATTATATTTTCTAGATTCAACAATCTTAATGTAAAGAGAAACCAATTAAAGATTCTTTTTTTATTATGAGCCTCAGGATAATATGGAACTTTTACCCACACAAATTTAAAGTTTTTAGAAATAGTTTCAGTTGTAAATTTTTTTTTGAGATTTGGTGGATTTCTAAGCAGATGAGTATAGCTTGCCCCAACTAAGTAGACAATATGTCCTTGTTTTGCTAGAGCATTAGCCAAGTAAAAATGCCTTCCCCCCAAACCTGTTTGAGGTGTTGAAGCATATTGATTAATCAACCAATAAACACTCATTAAGCTTTACTTTCAAGTGAAAAAAGAAAGGTGGCTCTCAAACAAATAGGATTTTTAAGTAATTTCATAGAGAAACATTTAACTAAAATTTTTAAATCTCATTTTTAATATAACATCTATTAATCTAATCTATTTTATACATTTTTGGGATACGGTTTACAACTCCAATTGTTTCATCAAAGTTCATTCCTAAAGTGTCAAGATACCACCTTATATTTTGATATCTTGGTTGGTTCTCCTCTTTTACCAATTCTAATGCTCTATCTCTTGTCAAATCACCTTCTCTTATCTGATTACTTCTAAATGTATCATGCTCAGTAAAACCTGCTACTGTGAAATATACATAGTTATAGAAACCTGCAGTGCCGTCACCAATTCTCCAAGTAGTTTTAGTGTCAATTGCTGTTTCCCAATCATAATTATTTATCAATACATCGTTAATTTGGTCTTCATCCCAGCGATAATAGTCAAACACATGAAAATAATCTTCTTTTCTCAAAAAGCTCCTGTAATATTCTCCAGAAAGTGTGTCCCACAACGATTTATTGAAGTATCTTGGACTTTCGAGCATTGTCTTAAATCTCTTAGAGTGATATGCGAATTGTTTTATTGCACCATTGCTATAAACTTTTTTTTCTTTAAAATCAGGCTCGATCCCCAAAAAGCCAGTTTTAAAATGTGTAGTTTCAAGTGGGTTCACTCCCCATAAATTAAGCTTAATTCCAACCTGTTTTTTTATACTTTCAACATGCCGAAAAAAATGCTTATCTCCAGCAGTTAGCATTGCAATCATTCCTAAATGCGGTGATTTTAGCCAAGCTTGGAGATTCATCTTGATATTTCTTCTCTTCAAAGATATATCTGCTGCAACGATGATATTTTCAACGCCCATATCACCACACATTTGTGAGATATTCCTTCGTCCAAGGTCAGTTACCATCCCCCAGTCATAAGTATATGTTACGGGTTTCATATTGAGTTCTTTAACAGCCAAATGTAAGGTATAGCAACTATCTCGACCACCTGAGAATGGGATAATACAATCTGGTTTTTGTCCTGCTTTTCTATAAGGCTCAACTAAGTCTAACAATTCTTTTTTTTGTCTAGGTTTATTTCTAATTTTATAAGAGTTACAGTAATTACAAACACCTTTACTATCAAATCTTATAAATGGCATAGTTTCAGGCAATATGCACTTTTTACATCTTCTTAAGCTATCTATTTCTTTAAATTCTAAAAGCTTTTCCTCCCTCTTATTGAAGCAAAATTCTGGAATTAAATTTTCTTTTCTTGAGGAAATATCATTTATTTTAAAATTTAAAAGTGACTTAGGAACATTTATTATAAATCCCTCATTTTTTATATTTATTATATTTTTACAACCAATTTTTTTTAGTGCATAATTTTCAGAAGCGAAGTATATGTCGGCATTTATATTTCCCTTGTAGAGACTTCCATTATTTGAGAAAAGAACTATTTTCCCATACTCAGGGAGGAATAAAGCACATGCGACAACTCCGCGGCACATACTTAAGATTTTTTTTGGTAAGGTCTCAACTTTTCCACCACTTATGAGATGTTCATTAGCAATTGCGACAATTACTTCAGAATCTATTTTTAATTCTCTTTTTGCTTTCAGTTGTTTCCAAACTTCTTTTTCATTTACTATAATTCCATTATGAATTACACAAATATTATTCTTAATAATTGGTTGGTTATCTCCTAACCCATTTGTAATTAGTCTACTATGCCCTAAAACAACGCTTGATTTGAACGGGTTTACTTTACTTAATAATTTTTTAATATTAAAGTCTGCTCTATTTATAAAATATTCAGAACCTTCCAAATGAATTAATCCGCTTGAATCAGTGCCTCTTTGCTCTGAATGTTTTACAATTTTTTTTAGATTTAATTTATTAATTCTGTTTTTTGAAATTTGGCCGAATATGCCGCACATCTATTATCTCCAATTCTATATTTTATAAGTGAATTCATACTGAACTATACATAAATTATCTAAGATAATAATCACAATTCTCAATAAATTAGTCACTAAAAAAACTAGCATACATTTCAATCAATTTCTTTTCTTGTGTCTCCCAACTTAAATCATGCAAATTTTTTGAGTTTATTCTTGGTAGTTTATCTTGGTCCGTAAACTCTAAAATTGATTTTTGAATATTTTTTTTATTCAAGTCACTGCATATTCCTAATTTATATTTTTTAACGACATATGAAATATCGGGAAAATTTGATGCCAATATGGGAATTTCAGAAAAGGCATATTCAAATAATTTATTAGGTAAGCAATAATAGTCACTTAGGGAGACCTTTTCAATAAGACATAGTCCAACATCAGCCCCACTTGCAATAGATACAACTTCTTCATGAGGAACGGGATCATGAAAGTGAATATTTAAGTTTTTCGATGAAATTTCAAGAAGTTTTTTTTTGTATTGTCCATAACCTAAAAATATAAGGTGTGCTTTACTATTTTTATTGTTAAAGGAGTTCAAAATCAAATCAATACCTCTTCCTGGCCCAATTATTCCAATATATAAAAATATTTTAGCTTTGTTTGGTACCGAAAATTTATTTCTTAAATATGTTTTATTTTTATTATTATATTTATTTATTGGTGAATTTAAAATTACTGTACATGGTTTTTCTCCTACATTATTTATATACCATTTTTTAATCGAAGGACTAACTACGATAAGTTTGTCAATATAGCGCCATAATCTTCGCTCTACAAACAAAACTAAACTTCCTAAAAAAGAGCTCAAACCATTTCTATTGGATTCTAATTCATGAGCATCATATACTACCTTGGAACCATTAAAAAATTTTATTAAAACTCCTAATGGTAATACAGGGGTGTCATGACAGTGGACAACTGACGGCTTAATTTGTAATGACAATCTGAGCATTTTAATCGTAATTTCAATTGTTAAAAATATATGAGAAATTACTTTTGGAAGATATTTGATATCTCTAAAAAATACATTTATTGATTTAATTCTTAAAATAGAATTTTTAACTGAAAGCCTTTTATTAGTTTTTGCGCTTACAACTCCAATTCCAAATAAATTATATGAATCATTGCCCTTAGTGATTGAATTCATTTCCTTCAATATTCTAGAATCTGATCTTATATCAGTTTGTGAAAGATGTAAGATATTTATATTAGATTTCGTTTTTTTATTTTGGTGCAAGCCCCACCCCTCTGCTCAAAAAAATTAATATGATTGAGATGAACATCCCATGAGTCAGTCCAACTACGAGAAGGTCAGCTGATGTTAGAACAAAAATAAATGGCGTAATGATAATTGATGCAGCAAACCAAGGAGGTACTGAGTTTTTTGACATATAATCTACAAGCTTAACTAATATGCCAAGAATAAAAGAGTATAAAAGTATACCTAAATAACCTGCATGCGCATAACCTGATGAAATAAACCCACTATTGGCATACATTTTAGGTTCCCCTATATAGCTCCCAATTTTAAAGCTAACCGATAGACTATCGTATGGATATGAAATAAATGATTTTAAGACAGAGTTTGACCAATATACATGGGGATTTGTAGAGAAAAAGTCAAAGTAAGCAAAAGTTAAATCTGCAGGAATAAAAAAAAGTCTCCTCAAAAAAATTCCCAATAAAAAACGCTGATCAAAAAAAGTAAATAAAACCATCGTCATCGTACATATTAAAATTAATGAAATAGGGATAATTATTAATGATGGAGTTCTATTAGAAAAAAAATATAAAAACAAAATTAAAATTGGCATAAATAAAACTGCTTTATGTGCTGACCCTGCAAAAAAATATATTTGTACACATATTATTAAAATGACTAATATGGTTTTTCTTTTAAGTAATGCCACAGACAAAAGAAACATATTAAAAATATTATAAGTCCAACCATTTGTGTATGCAAAAAATCCTTTGGAGGAAAGATTACTATTAAATACCCTTAAATCGTAAACCTTACTTAAGTCCAAGTTGAAATAAACGCCAGAAATGTAATACCAAAAAATTAGGAATACAACAAATAAAGAAGATATTGTGATGGCTATGTAAAAACCATGCTTAAAAACTGGTAAATTTTTAAATAGTGGCATTTTTAATCTTAAAATTAATTGTATAAATAAAAATGAAATTATTATGCCAATGATAGATTTTGAATTAACTGTCTCAACTAAGGAAAAAATCGAGTTAGAAGTAGAATTACTTAAAACTGCATCATATCCATAAATTATCAACATAGGAGTTATAACTACAAGCAAGAATATAATAAAGAAATAATCACTTGCTTTTGTAAACCAGTCTGAAATAAATGGTATTAGAAGAAAAAAAATAGCCCATGAAATTAAATAATTATTAAATGAAGGGCTTAAATTATAAGATGTAAACAACAATGAATTTGGAATAGCATTTATATATGAACTTTCAAGAATTATTCTAAAAAGAATCACAGATAATATAAATATTACTCGATGATGATTTGTAATTATTTTTTCCATAATTGTAAATTTAGAAATTTTCATAGTTATTAGGTTTTTATATACAATGCTCTCAATTGAATTTGTTGAGATCAATAATTAAATAGTAAATTTTGTTAACCTTTTCCATTTACAAAGAATACTAAACCAATAAAGTGCAGCAGATAATGTATACATGAAATAATAACAATTATTATTAATAAATTTTCAAATTGATAGTTTTTAAATAAGTATAAAGCTATCGTCATTGACACTAAATATCCTATTTGTAAACACAAATAAAAAAACAATTTTTCAAAAATAGAATCAACAATACTTACTGTTGAAACAATAAAGCCTATAAAAAAAACTGGGATCATTATTCGCGCATAACCTCCTGCAACTCTCCATTCTTCTCCAAACACAAATGCAAACAAATCTTCAACTATAAAAAATAGAATTCCAAACGATGGAGCTCCGATAATAAATAACTTTTTAACGGTACTTTTAAAAACTTTAACAGCCTTACCTGTTAACTGTTTTTCCTTTGAGGCTTCCTCAAAAAAAACTTGCCCAATTGAGTTACCGATAAGTACCGATGGAACTCCCAATACTCTTTGAACAAGAGAGTAAAAACCAAGTGTTGATACATTGTAAAAAATTGAAATTAGAATATTAGTCAAATTTCCTGTGGCCTTATTTGCTAACGCTCCAGCTATTGAAAACTTTGGGAACTCTTTATACCTTTTTGCCACTTGCAATATTTTTTTCTTTGAAATTTTCGACAAAAGTAATTTATTCTTTATGATATTTGTTAATAATTTCATATTTGCTGTCATCTGTGATGCAATCTGACCGCTAATAAGTCCTGCAGCACCCTCTCTTAAATAACCTACAACAATTTGAAAAGCTACCATAGTTATTGATTTTATAATATTGGCTTTTGCAATATCCTTATAATGCTTTTTTCGGTTATTAAAATAGTTTAAAAGGTTAAAAAGCCCTATAAGAAAAATAGATAAAGGAACTATATATAACCAAGTACCAATATCTTTATTACTTAATAAATGAACAATTTTTTCATTGAAAATAATTACAATCACAAACAGGATTAGAGTTATTAGAGACATAATGATAAAACCTAATGCAACAATATTAATAGCATCTTCATCTTTTTTTGGGAGCATAATTGCTAATTCATACCTCCCGTTAACAATAGTTCCAAATATTGTTGTAACTGCTAAGAATAATGCTAATAATCCAAAATCTTCAGGCGAGTATATTCTTGTTAAAATAGGACTTATTGCAACAGGTATTGCATTTGCAATTGTTGAGCCTGTCATCAGGGTGAGAATGTTTCGATTAAATTCTGATTTTGGCTTTAGAAGCTGAATCATTAAATAACTTTGATAATTTGATTATAGATCTGGAAAGCAATGATTATGTTTTTTTTAGACTGGGTTATCAAACTTTTATTTTTGGTTTTATACATAAATTGGGTTTTAGTTTGTTTACTTGTATTTCTTATATACATTTACCTTTGCAAGATCTTATATGTTTTATATTCTAAATTATAAAAAATTTACTAGGACTTGCAACATAAATGAGCAATTACAAATACCCTTATTCTTTTATATATAATATTTCGTTGATTAGATATTTTCTTTAATATTTAAAATAACATAGTCAATTTCATCATTAGTTAAAAAAGAATTCATAGGAAGGCTCATTACCTCATTGGATGCTTTTTCAGATACTGGGAAATTGCCTTTCTTGTAATTCAAGTGCTGAAAGCAGTTTTGTAAATGAAGTGGCATTGGATAATAAACTGCTGTTGGTACGCCTAATTTCTTAAGCTTATCCTGAAGTAATTGCCTATT
>Ga0206130_10006751_pt1 | contig 12994 bp, 10 predicted proteins | sample Helgoland_Spring_9_FD_148637 | JGI IMG/M metagenome (GOLD analysis project Ga0206130, IMG submission 148637) | Pelagic subsurface seawater microbial communities from Kabeltonne, Helgoland, North Sea - Helgoland_Spring_Bloom_20160512_1 | ecosystem: Environmental > Aquatic > Marine > Epipelagic ... | reverse complement strand
GTTGTTTGTGTATTAACTGTTCTTTTTACGGCGTGTAATGCTGTAAAACGGGTGACGTCTACAGATTATTTATTAACTAAAAATAGTTTTTACATTAACGGTAAAAAGAAAAAATCAGAAGAACTTAATAATTTATCTTTTCAGAAAAAAAATACAGCGCTATTTGGGATCCCTTTACAGCTCTACATTTATAATCTAGCACGTCCAAACAAGGATTCTATATTTGAGCGTTGGTTACATAAAAACCCTAAACGAAAACAACGGCTAATTTCAAAGCTTTCAGAAAAACAACTGAAACAACTAAAAACCTCATCTATTGGCATCAATTCATGGTTGAGAGAAGTCGGAGAAGCTCCAATACTTTTAGATTCCTTAAAAATTAATAAAACAAAAATTAATCTTGAACGCTATTATTTTGCCAATGGTTGGTTTGATAGAACCGTAAACTATAGCGTTGATACGCTAGGTTCAAAAAAAGCAGGATTGTCATTCGAAATCGAGACAGGAACTCCCTATACCATAGGAGAAATTTCGGATCGGATTGATTCTCCTGTAATTGATTCATTATATTCTAATTTAGAACAAGAGTCTTTTTTGAAATCAGGCGAACAATTTTCGATTTCAAATTTTGAAAGTGAACGTAACCGCTTGACTACCGCTTTCAGAAATGAGGGCGCTTATCATTTTTCTGAAGATTATATCCGATTTGAAAACGATACTATTGGAACAAAAAATAATGTCAATATCAAATTGCAAATACAAGACAGAATCATTAGAAATGACGATTCAATTGCTCGTGTTCCGTTTCAAACATACCGCATAAAAAATATAAACATCTATACAGATGCTACTTTTGAAAACCGTTCAAAAGCCATTTCGGATTCTGTAAACTATGACGACTACACTCTTTATGCTTATTCTAAATTAAAATATAAGTCTAAAGCCTTAACAAATGCAATACTAATTGCAAAGGGTGAGGTTTTCAAAGATTTAGATCGTAGCAGAACTTATCGGTATTTAAATGAATTAAAAACCTTTAAATATCCAAATATTGAATACGTAGAAAACGCACAAGACACAACACTTACAGCTAATATTTTTTTGGTACCAAAGAAAAAATATGGCTTGGGCCTTGACGTCAATGTGTCTCAAAGTAATATCCAAAAAGTGGGGCTCTCGTTTACAACAGGCGTAGTGATTCGCAATATTTTTAAAGGAGCAGAAACCCTTCAGATTTCGGCATTAGGTGCTATTGGAGCGTCTAAAGACGGGGCAAAAGCTGAAAGCCGGTTTTTTGATATTAACGAACTCGGTGCAGATATTAAACTAAATATACCGCGTTTATTTTTCCCTTTAAATACGGACAAGATTATTCCAAAATACATGTCACCAAGTACACAAATAAGCGCTGGATTTACGGGGCAAACAAATATTGGTTTGGACAAACAAACCTTTAATAGTGTTTTTAGTTACAAGTGGTTTCCATCAGAAAAAGTTACAAATTCTTTAGATTTGGTTAATTTACAATACGTCAGAAACCTAAATCCAAACAATTATTTTAGCGTATATCAAAACTCCTTTAGTCGTTTACAGGCTATCGCTCTAGAATCCTATCCTACTCCGAATGACTTTTTAGGCACTGACAGCAACGGACAAGACATCCTTCTTGGATCTCGAGCTGATGAATTCATCGACCTCTTAAGTAACAACAGTTCGTACAGGGACTCAAATCCTTCTGAATACCAAACAGTGAGAGATATTCAGGAACGTAAAAACAGACTGGTTCAAGACAACTTCATTCTGGCAAGTAATTTTAATTATATCCGAGACAGTAGAGCAAATGCTTTTGATACCAATTTCTCAATTTTTAGATTAAAATTTGAATTTGCGGGGAATCTTCTTTACAATGCTTCAAAATTATTAAATTTAGAAAACAACTCTCTAGGTGCTTATGAAGTAAGTGGAGTGCCCTTCTCTCAATATATTAAATCTGAAATAGACCATATAAAACTCTGGAATTTAGGACGCAGTAATGTATTGGCATTACATAGCTTTTTTGGGATTGCTGTTCCCTTAGGAAATGCCTCAAGCATTCCGTTTTCTAAAAGTTTTTTTGCAGGCGGCTCCAATGATAATAGAGCTTGGACTGCTTATAATTTGGGGCCAGGAAGTTCTGATAATAACAATGAATTTAACGAAGCTAACTTAAAACTAGCCTTTAGTCTAGAACACCGCTATAAGTTATTTGGCAAACTCAATGGCGCTTTTTTTATGGATGCAGGAAATATTTGGAATGTGCTAGATGATGTTACAGACTCAAAAGCGACATTTGATAACCTTAAATCTTTAGAAGATATTGCTGTAGGAGCAGGAATTGGGCTGCGGTATGATTTTGATTTTTTTATATTTAGATTTGATACTGGATTCAAAGCTTATGAACCCAGTTATAGCAAAGGGAACCGTTGGCTTAACAACTTCAATTTCAGTAATGCTGTTTACAATATTGGAATCAATTATCCGTTTTAAAAGCATTGGGGTAGCTACATCGTTTTCGCATAATAATACACTAATCGCACAGAATAAATTGTTCAAAATTGTTTAAAACATTACTTTTACGGCGCTAATTAAAACAAACACAATGAGTCACAACATCAAACCAGGCGTTGCAACAGGACGCGAAGTTCAAGAGATTTTTAAACTTGCTAAAGAAAAAGGATTTGCTCTTCCAGCAGTTAATGTTATTGGATCAAACACCATAAACGGCGTTCTTGAAACTGCAAAAGATTTAAATGCTCCCGTAATTATTCAATTTTCTAACGGAGGAGGACAATTTAATGCAGGAAAAGGACTTTCAAATGAAGGTCAAAAAGCAGCAATTGCAGGTTCAATCGCTGGCGCTAAACACATTCATGAAATGGCATTAGCTTATGGCGTTCCCGTAATTTTGCACACCGATCACTGTTCAAAAAAATTATTACCTTGGATTGATGGGTTATTAGATGCTAGTGAAGTTCATTTTGCACAAACTGGAAAATCATTATACAGCTCTCACATGATTGATTTATCTGAAGAGCCATTAGAAGAAAATATTGAAATATGTAAAACCTATTTGGAGCGTATGTCTAAAATGGGCATGACCTTAGAAATCGAATTAGGAATTACTGGAGGAGAAGAAGATGGCGTGGACAACAGCGATGTTGATGTTTCAAAATTATACACTCAACCTGAAGAAGTTGCTTATGCATATGAAGAGCTGAGCAAGGTAAGTGACCAATTTACAATTGCTGCTGCTTTTGGAAACGTTCACGGGGTTTACAAGCCTGGTAACGTAAAATTAACGCCGAAAATTCTTTTAAATTCTCAGGAGTACATCACAAAAAAATATGGTGTCTCAGAAAACCATATAGATTTTGTATTTCACGGTGGATCAGGGTCTACTGTAGAAGAAATCAGAGAAGGAATTTCATACGGTGTGATCAAAATGAATATCGATACAGATATGCAATACGCATTTATGTCAGGTGTTCGTGACGATTTCAAAACCAATGCTGCTTATTTAGAAGCACAAATTGGAAATCCTGACGGTAGTGATGTGCCAAATAAAAAATATTATGACCCTAGACGATGGTTACGTGAAGGAGAAAAAGCATTCATTGCACGACTTAAAAAAGCATTTGAGGACCTAAATAATGTCGATACATTATAAAAATTACGTAGTTTTGTACTTTAATTTTACCGTTTAGACACTAATTATATGGCTTGGTTTAAAAGAAAAGACAAAGGAATTCAAACCCCTACAGAATCCAAACGAGATACACCCAAAGGACTTTGGTACAAATCTCCTACTGGAAAGGTAATTGAAACCGACGAACTAGAACGAAATTTCTATGTAAGTCCCGAAGATGGTTACCATGTTCGAATTGGAAGTAATGAATACTTTGAAATGCTCTTTGATGACAACACATATAAAGAGTTAGACGCAGACGTTTCGTCTAAAGACCCTCTGAAGTTTGTGGACAATAAAGCCTACACAGATCGTTTGAAAGCGGCTCAATCAAAAACAAATTTGAAAGACGCTGTGCGAACTGCTGTTGGAAAATCAAAAGGGAAAGCGCTTGTGATCGCTTGTATGGATTTTAGTTTTATTGGAGGATCAATGGGATCTGTTGTTGGTGAAAAAATTGCACGTGCTGCAGACCATGCGCTGGACAATAAATTACCATTTATGATTATATCCAAATCTGGTGGTGCGCGCATGATGGAAGCTGCTTTATCATTGATGCAACTTGCAAAAACATCTGCAAAACTTGCTCAACTCGCCGAAGCAAAAATCCCTTATATTTCGCTTTGCACCGATCCAACAACCGGGGGCACAACAGCCTCATTTGCAATGCTAGGTGATATTAACATCAGCGAACCAGGTGCACTTATTGGATTTGCAGGCCCTAGAGTCGTAAGAGATACTACTGGAAAAGAATTGCCCGATGGCTTTCAAACAGCAGAATTTGTAAAAGAACATGGATTTTTAGACTTTATTACGCCCCGCTGTGAGTTGAAAAATAAGATTAACCAATACATTGATTTAATTTCAAATCAACCGTTAAGAACCTAATTTTAAAACCCTTATATCATGAATAAATTTAAAACCCTTAGTACTTTATGTTTGACACTACTAACACTAGTTTCTTGCAACGAATTAGATGAATTAACAGAATTTGATGTCTCTCAAAATTTAAATGCAACCCTAAGAGTAGACATTACTGAAGATTCTGGAGGTGAACCACAAAGCTGGTCAGATTCTACTACTATTGATATCTCAGACAACGCTGAAATTCAGGCAAATCTTGATTTAATTGAAAGCGTAATGATTAATTCGTTAACATTTAAGATCCTTAATTTCGAAGGCGAAGAAAATGCTATGGTCACAGAAGCTTCCATTAGTTTTGGAGATACAACTATAGATGTTGAAGACATCAACCTAAATGATAACACAACAATATACAATTTAGGAACAACAGCACAACTCAACACAATTGCTAATACATTAAAAGATGTTTCTGAGATCACGATAGCCGTAAGCGGAACCGTTAGCAGCACACCTGTTAAGTTTGATGTCATCATTTCATTAGATGTTACTACGACCATTAATATATTGTAAGTAGACATCTCGATATATCTATAAAAAACGAACCTCTGGGTTCGTTTTTTTTTTTGCATAATATCTAATATTATCAGGACATTTGATTGTTCTAAATAAAAATACCAACTTGAGGGGATAAACAATCAAAAATCATTACCTTTGCAAACTAATTACGATAACCGTAGTTAACAGCATAAAAATTATTTAAACAATATTGGAATGTATTTAACAAAAGAAGCTAAAGAGAAACTCTTTAAAAAACACGGAAAAGATGCCAAAGATACGGGATCTTCAGAAGGACAAATTGCTTTGTTTACAGAAAGAATCAATCACTTAACTGAGCATTTAAAACAAAATCGTAAAGATTTTAATACCGAACGTGCATTAGTAAAACTAGTTGGAAAACGTCGTGCATTATTAGATTACCTAATGAAAACTGATATCTTAAGGTATCGTGCAATCGTTAAAGAATTAGGATTAAGAAAATAATATTAAAAACCACGCACAAAGCGTGGTTTTTAGGTTTAAAACTTTTAAAATTCATAAGTATTAGAAGAAGCTAATTAGAGTTTTTCATTGGTCACACCACACAACTACAACAACACAACACCAATGTTTAATTAGAACAAAAAATTATGATACCAAAAGTATTTAAAGAGGTCATTGACCTTGGTGATGGAAGAGAAATCTCTATCGAAACGGGTAAGCTCGCAAAGCAGGCCCATGGATCAGTAGTCGTACAAATGGGAAAAGCCATGTTGTTATGTACTGTGGTCTCAAACTACAAAGCAAGTGATGTAAACTTTCTACCTCTAACAGTAGATTATCGCGAAAAATTTGCAGCAGCTGGTCGCTATCCAGGTGGATTCTTCAAAAGAGAAGCTCGCCCAAGTGATGGTGAAGTATTAACGATGCGTTTAGTAGATCGTGTTTTACGTCCATTATTCCCTAAAGATTATCACGCAGAAACCCAAGTAATGATTCAGTTGATGTCTCATGATGAGGATGTTATGCCAGATGCTCTTGCAGGTTTAGCTGCATCTGCAGCAATCCAATTAAGTGATTTTCCATTTGAATGTCCAATATCTGAAGTTCGTGTTGCACGTGTAAACGGTGAATTTGTAATCAACCCTAGCCGTGCACAACTAGCCGACTCTGATCTCGAAATGATGATCGGTGCCTCTGCAGATTCTGTGATGATGGTAGAAGGTGAAATGGATGAAGTTTCTGAAGAAGAAATGGCAAATGCAATCAAATTTGCTCATGAAGCGATTAAAATTCAGGTGGATGCACAAATTCGTCTTGCAGAAGCATTTGGAAAGAAAGCCGTACGTGAATATGAAACTGCTGAAGTCAACGAAGAATTAGAAAAACGTATTCATGACATGGCTTATGACAAATGTTATGCCATTGCCAAAAAAGGAACTTCTAAAGCTGAACGTGGAGCAGCATTTGCTGAAGTAAAAGAAGAAGTTACAGCTTCTTTTACGGAAGAAGAAAATGAAGAGTTTGGACACTTAGTAAGTGGATACTATAGTAAAGCTGAAAAAGAAGCTGTACGTGAACTCACATTAAGCGAAGGTGTGCGTTTAGATGGCCGTCAAACAGACGAGATCAGACCAATTTGGTGTGAGGTTGATTACTTACCCTCTACACACGGTTCTTCAATTTTCTCACGTGGAGAAACACAAGCACTAGCCACAGTAACGCTAGGAACTTCAAGAGATTCAAATAAAATTGATATGCCTTCTTATGAGGGTGAAGAAAACTTTTACTTACACTACAACTTCCCTCCTTTCTGTACAGGTGAGGCACGTCCTTTAAGAGGGACATCTCGTCGTGAAGTAGGCCATGGAAATCTTGCACAACGTGGTTTAAAAGGTATGATCCCTGCGGATTGTCCTTACACAGTTCGTGTGGTTTCTGAAGTTTTAGAATCAAACGGTTCGTCTTCAATGGCAACTGTTTGTGCGGGTACAATGGCATTGATGGATGCAGGGGTTAAAATTGAACGACCTGTCTCTGGTATTGCCATGGGATTAATTTCTGATGGCGACCGTTACGCTGTATTATCTGATATTTTAGGTGATGAAGATCACTTAGGCGATATGGATTTTAAAGTAACGGGTACTTCAAAAGGAATTACAGCCTGTCAAATGGACATTAAAATCAAAGGATTGTCTTACGAAATTCTTGTGAATGCTTTAAAACAAGCACGTGCAGGACGTTTACATATCCTTGATAAATTGACTGAAACCATTGCTGCGCCAGCTGCAGAAGTGAAGTCACATGCTCCGAAAATGGTAACTCGAGTAATTCCAAATGAATTTATTGGAGCACTTATTGGACCTGGTGGAAAAGTCATTCAAGAACTTCAAAAAGCTACAGGAACTACAATTGTAATCAACGAAGATCCAGTTACAGAAGAAGGAATTGTTGAAATCTTAGGAACAGATCAAGACGGTATTGATGCTGTAATTGCTAAGATTGATTCTATAATGTTTAAACCTAGTCTCGGAAACACTTATCAGGTTAAAGTGATTAAAATGCTTGACTTTGGAGCTGTTGTAGAATACATGGATGCCCCTGGAAACGAAGTGTTACTTCACGTAAGTGAACTGGCATGGGAGCGTACTGAGAACGTCTCTGACGTTGTGAACATGGGAGATGTTTTTGATGTGAAGTATTTTGGACAAGATCCAAGAACACGCAAAGAGAAAGTATCGCGTAAAGCATTGTTAGAAAAACCCGAAGGGTATGTTGCAAGACCACCAAGAGATGACAAACGTTCTGGTGGACGTGACAATCGCAAACGTGATAATAGACGTTAATACAGAAAACTTAAGAGAAATAAATTTCTCTAAGTAATATCACTAAGCCTCTCAATTTTCATTGAGAGGCTTTTTTATGTATAAAAATATTAAGAATTTATAAAATATTATAAAATCTTTTTTTGGAAGAACAACAATACTGTTTTTGACAAAGCGTGGAATTTTTAAAAACAAAACAATGGCTGTACCCCTACTTAAAAAGCACTGTTTAAAAGTTAAAAAAACCGTTTTTAAAATTTAAAAACGGTTTTTTTTGTAACATATCGTACCAATTGTTCGTATAACTTAGTGACTAACCAATTAACCTTTCTAAATCAAAAACTTTTAAATGAGACAGCTAAAAATTACCAAGCAGGTTACCAACAGAGAAACAGCATCCCTAGATAAATACCTTCAAGAAATTGGAAAAGTTGATTTAATTACTGCTGATGAAGAAGTGGAATTAGCACAGCGTATAAAAGCTGGTGATCAAATTGCTTTAGAAAAATTAACTAAAGCCAATTTGCGTTTTGTGGTCTCTGTAGCAAAGCAATATCAAAACCAAGGATTAACTCTTCCTGATTTAATTAACGAAGGAAATTTAGGATTAATCAAAGCCGCTCAACGTTTCGACGAAACTCGTGGATTCAAATTTATCTCTTATGCGGTATGGTGGATTCGGCAATCTATACTTCAAGCATTGGCAGAACAATCGCGTATTGTTCGTTTGCCTTTAAATAAAATTGGTTCAATCAATAAAATAAACAAAACCTATGCGTTTCTTGAGCAATCTCATGAACGTCCGCCTAGTGCTGAAGAAATTGCCAAGGAATTAGATATGACTATTAATGATGTTAAGGAATCAATGAAAAATTCTGGGCGTCACGTCTCCATGGATGCGCCTTTAGTTGAAGGTGAAGATTCAAACTTATACGATGTATTACGTAGTGGAGAATCCCCTAACCCAGATAAAGATTTATTACATGAATCGTTACGTACAGAAATTGAACGGGCTTTAGAAACCCTCACACCAAGAGAAGCAGATGTCATTCGCTTATATTTTGGTCTCGGAAACCAACACCCAATGACCCTAGAAGAAATTGGTGAAACCTTTGATCTTACTCGAGAAAGAGTGCGTCAAATTAAAGAAAAAGCTATTCGACGTTTAAAGCACACCTCGAGAAGTAAAATTTTAAAAACCTATTTAGGTTAATAACAAAACCCCTGCCAATTGGCAGGGGTTTATTTTTTATATTATTTTTGTAATTCAAATACGACACACATGAGCACTACCAAAATAGCACCTTCAATTTTAGCCGCTGATTTTGCCAACCTTCAAAGGGACATTGAAATGGTCAACTCAAGTGAAGCCGACTGGTTTCATATCGATATTATGGATGGTGTATTTGTGCCTAATATTTCTTTTGGAATGCCCGTTTTAAAAGCAATAACACAACATGCTAAAAAAACAATTGATGTGCATTTAATGATTGTAGATCCTGATCGTTACATCAAAACCTTTGCCGATTTAGGAAGTGATATTCTCACTGTGCATTACGAAGCATGTACACACCTGCACAGAACTCTTCAAGCCATAAAAGCTGAGGGTATGAAAGCCGGAGTGGCCTTGAATCCACACACAAATATTGCTCTTCTAGAAGACATCATTAATGACATTGACTTGGTATGCATTATGAGCGTCAACCCTGGATTTGGCGGACAAAGTTTTATAGAAAACACCTACAAAAAAGTAAAACAACTCAAATCACTAATCAATGCAAAAGGGGCTTCGACCCTGATAGAAATCGATGGTGGTGTGACCTCTTCAAATGCTAAAGCCCTTAAAGATGCAGGCGCCGATGTATTGGTAGCTGGAAGTTTTGTGTTTAAAAGTTCTGAACCTACAAACACCATTACAACACTAAAGCAAATCACAACTGCTTAACTCGCATTAACGTTATAATTCTCCATAACCGTAGTTATATCCGTAGTTATAACTATATCCATACGATCTATTTTCTTTTACACCATTAATAACGTAGCTCATATTTTTAAGGCGTTCTGTTTTACATAAATTGACTGAAAATGGTATGAGTTTTTTATCGGTATGGTTCGCACGTACTGCACAAATTGTAGCATCCGCTTGATCGGCGATTAACAAGGTATCCGTTACTAAAATCGTTGGCGCTAAATCAATAACGATATAATCGTAAATTGCCCTAGCTTCATTTATAAGCGTCTCAAAATTTCCATTTGCCAATAGAAATGCAGGGTTTGGAGGAATTGCACCAGAAAACAAGGTGTCGTGATTCTGTTGTTTTTTGAATACTTTAAGGGTACATGCCTTCCAATCCAGCGTAGGGTCTATTAGATAATTTGATAATGACTGCAGTTCCGACATTTCCAACAAAGCCGGCAGATTTAACCTTTGGATTATTGGGGTCAATAATAATGATATCATTGGGGTATATATAATAGCTATCGGAATTCATCCACTCTGTCGCTGTTAAATCAATGTGAAAAACAGTACGTTTATGATTTATTTCTCGAATTAATTTAATGTTTTTTCTTTGGCCATTTATGGTTAAATCTCCTGCCAAACCAATCGCCTGAAGAAAAGTTAGTTTAGATTCCGTAAAATTATACGTTCCAGGGCTAACAACTTCCCCTAAAACAGTAAACTTAGCGTTGAGTAAACGCACATTAACAACGGGCTGAATGAGGTGACCTTCGGATTCTAAACGCTCTTTAATGGTAGCAGCCAATTGAAAAGGCGTTTGGTTTTGAACTGATAAGGTGCCGAGTTGTGGAAATTCAATGGTCAACTGTTCCGAAACCTCATAGCCCTCCAAACGAAGTAATTCTAAGCTAGCGGCACTGACCTCAGACCCAAGTCCTTTGTTGTAAGGGATGGCTGCTGAGGGTTCTAAAGCACCAACCGTAATTTTTAGAATATCATTGGCTTGAATTGAGGGAGTCTTAAAGTGGAGTTGAACAGGATTGTCTCTATTAATATCTTGAAGATACAGCGTGTCTTTTTTACTGCGGCAAGACATCAGTACGAGAAAAATGCATAAACTTAAAATACAATATGCCAACAACTTAAAAAATAAATAAACACACTAGAAGATATGCTTATTGATAGTTCAGGAAGTATCTCTTTAAATTGTTTAACTAATTTATAGTTTATTTTACGCCCCCCGAAATACATAAAAACTAATGCGGTAAAAAATATGTTTACAGCTTGAAAAACGACCAATGGATACACCCCAATTTTTGTTATGAACAGCAAACCAATTACAGTTATAATTTTTGAATAAATACTAATTTTTAGAACCAAACCAGAATCTCCAAAAGAATTAATTATTGAACCGTAATAATGAATCATCGGTTCCAAAAACGCTCCTAAACACAGGATTTGGAAAAAAGGGGTTATATTTGTCCATTTTTCTGTTAATAGGACTACAATAATTTCGTGGGCATTAAATATTAAAAATAATAATAAGGGGACATAAAAATATGCTATTAATTTATTTATCCTTAATATGATCATTTTAAACCTATATATATCTCTACCTACCTTTGTAAATAATGGGTAAGAAACCTTACCTATTGACTTCCCAACTAAAATTGTAGGTAACCTTTGAAAGGTTATAGCTCTATTGTAAAAACCCAAAATGCTTGCTGAATAGTATTTACCTATCAACACACTATAAATATCATTAAAAAAAGCATTCAGCATGTATGTTATCATAAGTTTATATCCGAAGAAATAATGATATTTTAGCTTCTCTACATCAAACATCAACATTGGTCTCCAATCACTGTAAACCCAATATAAGATAGATGCAAAAAATGGATATAAAACCTTCATAAAAACGATTGCCCAAACTCCATAGTCTTTATATGCTAAGACTAATCCAATTAAACTACTTATTAATAATGAAGGTATTTGAATGAGCATTTGCTTTCTGAAATTCATGTTGATTGTTAGAATAGCTTTCTGAACAACAGAGAAAGAGCCGAAAATAATTGCAATAGAAAAAACTCTTAAAATATTTATTAGTTCAGTTCTATTATAAAAATCTGCTACATATGGAGCTAAAACATAAAATATCAAATAAATAACAAATGCAGATATAATATTTAAATAGAAAACTGTAGAAAAATCGGCTTGCTGGGGTTCTTTTGTTCTTATTAATGATTTTCCTAAACCAGAATCAACTAATAAATCTCCTAGGCCAATAAATACTGCAATCATGGCTATTAACCCAAAATCCTCAGGAACAAGTAATCTAGCAATTAAAATTTGAACTACAAATCCTAGTCCCTTAACCCCTAATTGCTCTGTAAAAGTCCAAAATAATCCATTTAATACTTGTTTCTTAAAAGCCATTGTTAGTTTTAGAGTTCATACCTTCATCCTCAATCAAATACGTACCCAAATTGGGACACATTGGATTTCCAAATCCAATCATTATTAAAAAATTTGTATATATTACTATTATGCGCTTTCGTTACTTGCAATAATAAGACTTATACCACTTCACGAAGGCATCCACTCCAACGTCTAAAGTTGTAGAAGGTTGATAGTCATAGTCTGTTTTTAAATGCGCTACATTTGCCCAAGCCTGGCTAACGTCGCCCGCTTGCATGGGCATCATGATGCGTTGCGCTGTTTTACCTGTAGATTTTTCAATTGTATCGATAAAATCTAAAAGCGAAATGGGCTGACTATTTCCTATATTATAGACCTTGTAGGTCGATTTTCCTTTGGAAGGTTTTAAAACTATCGTTTCAACTCCATCAATAACATCATCAATATAAGTGAAGTCTCGCGACAATTTACCATTATTAAATACCTTTATGGGTTGGTTGTTCAAAATGGCTTCTGTGAATAAAAACAAAGCCATATCCGGACGTCCCCAAGGTCCATAAACCGTAAAAAACCGTAATCCAATAGTTTCAATAGCATACAAATGGCTGTAGGAATGCGCCATTAACTCGTTCGATTTTTTGGTCGCTGCATACAAGCTAATTGGCT
>Ga0206130_10006747_pt1 | contig 12997 bp, 14 predicted proteins | sample Helgoland_Spring_9_FD_148637 | JGI IMG/M metagenome (GOLD analysis project Ga0206130, IMG submission 148637) | Pelagic subsurface seawater microbial communities from Kabeltonne, Helgoland, North Sea - Helgoland_Spring_Bloom_20160512_1 | ecosystem: Environmental > Aquatic > Marine > Epipelagic ... | reverse complement strand
GGTCATTGGCGATTTCCTCGGCGCTTGGGGCTGTCGAATCGTCGCCTCCGCTACATGCTGCAGCGAACAGCATCACGGCGAACAAGACGCCCGTGAGTCGAGATAGAACGTTCATCGTCATTGGTCCACATCATCTGTTGCAGCAACCAGGATCGCGGCCAACAATCTAACCTTGTGCGTGTTCGGCGCCACAGTGCAAGCGACGCATGATTCGAAAAGCTCGCCTGTGGCGGGCAGGCCTTAGGCGTACTCACCTCATGACGAGGGAGCACACAATGAGTTACACCCTCATGGAGTTACACCCACCTGTATCAGACTGACTCGGTCAGTTTTCGTCGTTGACCCACACCACCACCGGAGGATCGTTCGTGTCTTGGCGCGACGGTGAATCGTGTGTCCACACCCGCAGCTCACCGGCTGCCAAGGGCGGCGGCAGCGGTTCCTGTCGCCGATCTGCTTGAACATTTGGCGAACCGGTGGAGCGCTTACTTGCAGGTCCCGACTGGGCTGTCTTGACTCGGGCGGCGATACGAGTAGCAAGCTCGGTGCACGATCGGGCGAGCACACTTCGCCGCAGGTATCGGTCGTCGCCGCCAAGGTTGGCAGCAGCCGCACCTCGAATATCGATCGGCAGCGTGTGGAGGACCTCGACACTCAAGGCCTCGGCAACCTGCGATTCGTTGTAGGGCGTGTCGCCGACTAATACGACGGCGACGTTTTCTGGCTGCGAACACTCGGCCAAACGATGGCGCAACACCAGCAGTTCTTCTCGGGTTGGCCGCACGAACCACAGCAACAGATCAGCGGCCGACAACACAGGGACCGCTCGACCGTCGGGGACCACCGTGCCAGCATCGAACAACACGGGATGTCCAGCCTGGGCCAGATACGACCCCAGGTATGGCCCTGCCGAACGGAGTTGCGCCCGTGCAGCGGTTGCTGAGGGCGACAACGCGACACACGCCACGCCCGAAGGAAGTCGCTGGGCATGGTCCAACAACGACGGTTGTTCAGATTTACGCAAGCTCTCAACCAACGTCACGAATCCAGGCATCAATGACACCTCGTATCGGGCGGCGAGTACTCCCCCGCTGGCATCACCTTCGACCACCACCGGCACCGCTGAACTGTCAGCCCACAACGAAGCAACCAGCTGCAGCGCGGTGGACACCCCCGGCGATCCATGGGCCGAAGCCCCAGCCACAAACGTCACGAGTCACCGTCCTCTTCCTCATGAGGTTCCCAGCCAGCGGGGCCGGAGTTGTCGACCTCAATGATCACGACCTCGTCGCTGCGCACTTGCACCTTTTGGGCAGAGGTCACGTCGAGAAGCAGCCGAATGAAAAGTGTCTGGCCTTCGTATCGAGCCGATGAAACCTGGGCATCAGGAGAGAGCATCTGTACAACGTCATCGCCCGGCGACGGCGCCAGGATCTGCACCCGATCACCAGACACGATGCCGGTAGGTGCACGGGTGCCGCCCAACACCAGCCCGACGAAGGCTTGACCTGGCAACAACTCCGCACCACCAACGAACATCTCGGTCGTTACTAGCGTGCCAGCCGACAAGTTCGACAATGGCCGAGCACCAATGAAGACGGCGGCATCACGTGCGGGCTGAACGTTTGCAGGTACATCAGAGCTTATGTAGATCTCGGTTAGCTGGTTTGCTTTGAGCGGTTCACCCTGGCTGACATCTGAGGCGAGCGCCAGCACCGGTGTACGCGACGTGGTACTCGCCTGCCACCAGACTGCAAGCAAAGCAAACACCGCTACCACCAGCATCGACAACAACAGTTGCGGCAGCTGGATACTGCGTTGTTGGCGTTTGGGTCCAGCAGGAGCGAGTTCGCCGGAGCGGGTTGTGGATGTCACGAGATGCCTTCTCTACTTTCGGTTCTTCTCGACGATGCGGGTGTTGTTGGTTGCGTCATCCGAATGGGTCAAACACGCGAGCTCGATGACTGCCGACTCCGTCGATATCGAGGCCAGGAAGGTAGGAGTCAGCCGACACCCGGACCGAGACGAACACGGAATCACCCGTGATCACGAAACGTTCGAGGACAGCATCCGGGACGTAGGAAACAATCGCTTCGGCCTGGGCCTGTGCCCGACCGTCTACCTGGTCAATGGCCCCCACGCCACTCGCGATCTGATCAAGGTCAAGAGTCGCAGCAGCCGCCCGTGCTGCCTCGGCTGCGATATCTTCGGCCTGGCTCAGATTGCTGAGTTTGCGACCACCCTCGGCAACGAGGGAAATGATCAACACGAAGAAAACAGCCAAGACAGCGAACATCGCAGTAATGACTCCTCGTTCATTTCGACGATCGTCAGTGGTCATGGACCCGGCCTGAAATACTCGATCGTCGAAACTGCCACGCCGGACTCGACACGAGTTCGGTCGTTCACCAGCGGGCGGAAACCTCGGAAGGTCTCGGTGCACGTGAGGCCAACGGCGACCCGACCAGGTGTGAACGAACCCGACTGAGCGGCGACATAACTGAAGTTCACGTCAGCGATCACGACGGTCCCATTGCAGACAGCTTCGGCAGCTGCCTGGGCTGCATCTCGAGCATTACGTGTATCAGGTGCAAGCGAAGCGGCCCGCGCTGCAGCGTCGGCAGCCTGCTGTGCCCGGGAACTGTGTCGTTCGACCTGCACGACATAAACCGCCAGCAGTGCGAACACCAGCAGTATCGGCATCAAGATGGCTAACTCTGTGGACAATAAGCCCGTGTCATTTCTCGTTCGTCTCATGGTTCGGGCACTCGTTCGCGAACTGTCGTCGCCGTTGCGGTGACGGTCAACGATCCAAACACCGTCGGATATCTTCCGGTCACGGTCATCTGCACCAGTTCGCTGTCGGCAGCATTTGCCGCCAACACAACGACGGATTGGAGCGTGCCTGCATTTGCGGTGAAGTCTTGGGCCGCTGCGACCCCGTCGTCGTCCGCTGCACCCACGGTCGCGGCCACCTCGACGCCATGCTCGGCCGCCGCTTGCGCGATTGCGCCAGCGTGTGCCCACAAGGCACCTTGGACTATCGCCAGGACGACAGCGATGAAGACCGGAAACAGAATCACGACCTCGGTGGTCGCAAGACCTGCCTCGCTCGAACCGCTACGTGCGTGAGTTCTCAGCCGCCGGTGGGAATAGAAGCGGGTGTCGTGTCGTCTGGCAACGCCTCGACCCGGCCCTCGGCATAGCTGTAGAGCAGCGCTCCCACAGCAACCGCAGTCGCAACGAGCACGAACGTGAGGACGGCTATCTCTGTGGTGGTGAGGCCCCGTTCGCGATCTATCTCGCGCAACTCGTTGATTCGAGCTGCCACTGTCACATATACGCCAAGCGCAACGCTGTACATGATAATTCTCCCTTGGTGGGTTTGTTTCGAGAATGACTGGCATGCGTCACCCGCCTCGCAACAGCGAATAGTTCAGCATGCCAATGAGTTGACTGTCGAGGTCAGGTTGGGCACCGACGCCAATCTGTTGAAAGACGGCAAAACCCAAGAACATAAAGAGGGCGACCAGGAGCAGCCCGACCGGCAACAACATTTGTTCGGTCAGCGACTCCGAGGTTTGTTCGACTTCAGCCTGCAGACGGGACCGGAGCACGTCTGCCTTTGTCGACACCGACTCGGTGATCCGAGATCCTTCGGTGCCCGCCAGTTCCGCGGTCGATACCAGATCCCTGAGCTCGGAGATATCGAAGCGGTCACCTAACACGCCAAGCTGAGACCACGGTGTGCGATTGGAAAGGCGGGCGCGATCGAGGGCCGCTCGGATCTCCCCAAATGCCCACCCATCGCCAGAATCCGCCGATGACTGCAATGCGGTGAGTAGACCACCGCCGCCGGACATGATGATCGTCACCAGGTCGAGATACGCCGAGAGCGCATGGCGGAAGGCCACCCTTCTGGCTTTCGCTCGGGCCCGCAACCGGACATCGGGGACGACAAAGGCAACAAGTGCCGCTGCGACTGCTGCCACTGTGGCGACAGCCGGGTGGAGCCCTATGCCCAGCGCAGCGAGCAGTAGCCATATGACATAACCGCCGAGCAACACGAACGCAGGAGCCGAGGCCTTGACCAAACCATGCTGCTCCATGGTGGAAGCAGTCACCGCCAAGTCCTTGCGGAGTTGGGCTTCATCGCTACTTGCAATGGCCAACGTCGAGCCGACAGAGCCAACCGTGTCGCGAAACGAACGTTGTGACCGGTCACGGGCTGTTTCGGTGTATCCACGCCCCTCGGTCGCGACCGATGCAAACACCTCGTGTATTGGCTGGCTCTGTGGCCGCAAGGCTTGCACCAACAGCAGCAGCCCCATGCCCATGCCTGCACCAAAGAACATCATGACGACTGCGTTCATTCGACAGGCCTCCGGGCAACGAATCGTTCCGGTTGGGGTACATGAGCAAGTTTGCGAGTGCTCCAAATGGCCACAACAACAACGCCACCCACGACCAGCAACCACACCTGCCCCTCGCCACTCTCGTATCCAGAGAGCAAGTCTCGGCCGGCCACAATCATGAGGGCTACCGTCATTGCCACGAAGAAACCGACAATCTTCATCGAAGTCCGAACACGGGCTCGACTCACCTCGATCCGGACCCGCATCTGCACGTCGTCGCGGATGGAACTCGCAAGCCGACTGAGTAGCGGTACCAGCCGGCCCGCATCAAGTTCGGTGGCACTCTGCAGGCCAACAATGACCAGATCGGCCGCCGGATGGTTCAGATCGGCACCAAGCTGGCGGAGCGCTCCGCTGAGATCACCCCGAGGAGCGCGGCGGGCGAAATTGGCAAGCTCCGACCTAATTGGCGTTGGCCCGTTGCTAGCTGTCGCAACCAGCGACTGTTGCAGCCCTGCTGATGCATTCATGGTGTCGCGGATTTGCTCGGTCCAGGTGGCGATTGCCTCGACCTTCGCTATTTCGACGTCGGCGTTGTAATGCTCACCTCGCAGTAGAGGGATCGACATGATCCCGGCAAAGACCCACAGGCCGCCGACCGGCCAATTCGTCCACGCCCACATCACGCTTGCAGCCACAAACGCACCAGCGAACCAGGCCACAAGGGCCTCGACGTTGTGTTGTGACCGACGCAGGCCAGCACCGAATCCGCTGAACAACCGGACACCCATCAGCGTGAACATCACCGCGAGAAGACCGACACCGAGCATTGCGCCAAGCGCCGCCATGACCAACGTATCCATCAGCTCATCACACCCCCGGCCGCCCACTGGGCATCGAAGCCGTGATGCGCGAGGGCCTGAATATGGCTGCGACCAGACAGGCCGAAGGCAGGTTCAGCCAGACCGCCGCTTCCTGGTGCGAACACTTCGGTCGACAACATGTTTTCTTCGCTCGTTGGGTCCACCTCTCGGATCGATTGGATGACACGCCGGCCGTCGGCGAAACTCAAATGCACGACGAAGTGAACAGCGTCGCGGATCAGCAACATGGCATGTCGAGGGTCGATCGGCGGCTGGGCCAACGTGGCGGCGTAGGTGATGATGCGGTTGAAGACGTTCTTCGACGAGTCAGCGTGAATCGAGGTCATTGATCCCTCGTTGCCTTGTGACATCGCCAGCAGCATGGGCACCGTCTCGGCGCCTCGGCACTCGCCGACGATGATTCGATCGGGATCCATACGCAACGATGCGACCACAAGATCTGACATCGAGATGCCACCGATGCCCTCGATGTTCTCGCTACGTGACTCGCACTCAACGAGGTTCGGGTGCGCATCGCCGAAACGGGAGATGCCTAGTTCGAGGTTGTCTTCGACGGTCACGATTCGTTCGTCAGCGTCGATCTCATTGATGAGTGCACGCAGAAGCGTTGTCTTTCCTGTGCCGGTTCCGCCGGAAATGACGAGGTTGCGGCGGGCGTGCACTGCTGCTCGCAGAAACCGAGTGACCACGCCATCCATCACGCCCAAGTCCATGAGTTCGTCCAACGAACCAATGGCGAAGTTGTGGCGCCGGATCGACATCGATGGTCGTGACGACACACTGAACATCGCATTGAGGCGATCGCCGTTAGGAAGCTGCATGTCGATAATTGGATTGGCGTAATCGAAACGTTGCTCGACCCGACCCATTCTGCGAGCGAAGTCGGCGATGAGCCGCCGGAGTTCGACGTCGGACGCCGCCACCTGAGCTACCTGCTTGCGGCGGCCATCACGCGTCTTGATGAACACTCGGTCGAACCCGTTGATGTGGACGTCTTGCACCGACGGATCCTGCAACCACCGCTCGAGCTCGCCGAAACCAAAGACGGCATTTAACGTGTCCTCGATCACGCTGTCTTCGGTCGCTGTGGACATGGGTTCACGCCCGGCCGTGAGCGCCGCTTCGTTCCGGCGACGGATCTCTTTACGCAAGGAAGAACGGGCGAATCGGCGCTCGTCCTCTAGGTCCATAGGCTCAAGTTTCGAGGTTTCTCGCCTGCTGATTTCGCCGGCCACCGCATCACCGACGAGGTCAGCAAGTGAATAATTGTCGGTCATGACGCACGCCCTACGAGCGCACTGTCGAGCTCGTGGTAAAGGTCAAGAAGGTCGCCGCTAATGAGATCTACGCCTTCGGGCTCACCGAGGTCGATCATGGCGCTGGCTTCAAGATCAACCATGGCTCGCCGCAACTCGCTGCGATTGTTACCTGCCCGTGCAATCAAGAATCTACGCCGAAAACATTGTTCGCAGCCTGGTACGAGTTCGAGACCTTTGAGCGCAGCCCAGCGGGCGGTTGCAAGATCATCAGCATCGAGTGCCATGTCGGCGCAACGATGGACCGCTTCGTCAATGGTGTATTCGACTTGGGCACGCACATGATTGTCTGCCCAGCTGAAGCTGCTGGCAGCACCGCCGCTGAATGGGACACCCCGGATGAGCTGGAGCGCCTGCCGATACAGGTCAAGCGCGACCATCGGGTCACCCGCTTGTTCGGCATGGTCAACCAGAGCTCGAAAGCGGTCAAAGTCAGTGGTGACTGCATCGGCCAGCCGGTAGGTCCTGTCGGCTCCGGCGCGTGACAGATACGGCGAGCCGTCGGCATCGGCGCCCAGCCCGGTTCGGGCACGAGACATGACATTGGCAAAGGCCTTGTCTGTTGGCGGGTCGAACGCTGGCCAGACCCACGTCTTGATTTGATCGGCATCTACCCCGTGTCGGTGGAAGGCTAGGTACGCCACGACATCCACCGCCTTCAGCGAGGAAAAGGAATCGACACCGGCGACATCGACAGGACCGAGCACCTTGACTTCGCGTGGACCTGCTTCGATAGAGCACTCGACAGTCGTAACGACATCAAGCACTTCGTGTACGCCGACGATTTCGTCGACGATTTCGAGAGCGGTGCCACTCGTGGTACCGATCAGTTCCGACGCTGACCGATACTGATCATCATCGAGTGCAGCCAGCATAATGGCTCGACCTTCCGGCTCGAGTGTGCCGTGCTGGCCTGCGATCTCGACCCAGAGTTCAGCCTCTATCTGCGGCCCGACGATCAGAACGCCAGCTCCCTTCAGAGTCGAAAGCGCCACGTCGCCGCTCGGCGCATCGCCCGACACCACCACGACCGGGTCCATCGCGTCTGGGGAGAGCCACCCCATTCGTGACGCAAGAGCTGAGGCTTCGTCGAACGTGTCTACGGGATGCACCCGCTCGAGGTCGGCAAGTTCGGCTCCGACCCCGACGGCAATAACAGAAACGTTGTCCGAACGGTCTGACACAGCCAGATCGAGGACGATCGATCGTGCAACCGCACGCACATCGCTATCTAGCCCTCGGAGTTCAAGTCTTTGCAGCGCGGCCAGATCGAGGAGTACAACCTCGCCGCTCACAGAATCGGTACCGACAACAGTCGTCGTTGCTTCAACTGTTGGTGGTAACCGGTCCGGCCAGCCGTTGTCATCAGGCTCGGACCGCGGATCTCGGTGCACGACGATTGGCGCAGCAATCTGGCGTGTTGGCCCACCATCCGCCGCCGTGGCAGGAGGTTCGAGTGCAGGCACCGCCGAGGCTGGGAGCACGCGCCATCCGTGGCCGAGTTTGCTCTCACTCACATGGTCGGCCATGTGGGCCATAGCCGTTTCGAACGCGGCTGCCTCGACCGATGCAGGCCTGGCCCGAGTGCCAACAGGCCTGGTCCGACGTTGCAAATCACGCCGGCGACGCACAGCACTCACCACGCCCGAGCCCAGCAACGCGGTGCCGAGCGCCGCCATACCCAACGCTGGCATGGGGATCGATCCAGAAGGTGCCGTCGTCCCAGATGGGCGGTCTGGCGACGGTGATTCGGGTTGGAGACCTTCGCCGGTGTCGCCACTGTCAGCTTGTGGTTGGTCAGCACTGAATTGGCCAAGGCCAGATTCATCGCCTCGACGAGAATCAGCCACCGAGTTACGGTTATCGACTGGCCCGTCGACGAGGTCTAACAGTGCCGCAGCCGACCGGGCTGACTGGTCAGAAGCAGACAGGTCAGAAGCAGACAGGTCACGAACTGATGACACCTCGGTCTCCAGTTGCGATGTTGGCGACCCAGCTCCAACTGGACCGACAGTTCCTGGATCCTGCGGCAAGGCAAGGGCCTCGCCGGGATAGATCAGATCGATGTCACCGCTCGACATGTCATCGTTGGCGGCGATCACATCGAACCAATACTCGGCGACCTCGGCCTCGGTACCAGGCCGGTCAAGGCGTCGTTCGACTTCGATCTCAGCCACGCTCCACATCGAATCACCAGGCTGCACGACTCGACTCACCTCAGGCGCAACGGCTGATGCCTGAACGCTTGCAGCCGTTGAGCTGGTGCCTGCTCCAAGCGTGCCGAATGCAGTTATGGCCGACGAGTCGACTTCACCAGGGAGCCGCAACTCAGTGCCAGGCGCGACCGTGTCGGTGTCACTCGTAATCACTGCGCCTTGCACATCTGGCATGCCGACATTGGCCTGTGCGATGAGCTTCCACGACAAGCCGTCGCCATATGCCGCTTCGGCAAGATCCCAGAGTTCCGTGTGGTCTGCAACCACCATCGTTGTGGCTTCGGTTACGTCGTTGAGATGTGCAGCTGCGGCGACTGGTCGCAGAACCTGATGGGATGCGTCAACAACCGTGAGGGCCAAGGGATCCACGGGATCCACGGGATTTGCGTGGACTGCATCGGCGAAACTCAAGGCCCCAACCGCCGGGGCCAACAGTGGGCCAGCGGCGAGTGATGTCGCCAGAGTGAGTGCGGCGATAAGCCTGGCTGCGAACGATTGCAGTCCCGGGGCCACCCGCAACCGCTGCGTTTCGCGTTGACCGATCGTGGCGATGCTCTCGGCGATCAACGCAATCATGAGCTGGACCCAGATCACCCACACGAGGGTCGCCAACACACCAATGACGAAGTTCGTGAATCCCTGACCGTTCTGAGTCAACAAAACACGGATCTCGTCAAGGGTCGGCATCGATCCTGGAAACGGATTGCCTACTGCCGCTACCAGAAGATACGGCACTCCGATGACAAGGGCTACCAATAGTAACGACGCACCCAGTGCACGACCGAACGCCGAAACCCTGCCCTTCATACGCCGTCGCACTCTTCGCCCGTACCACCCCGTGTTCCGAGAGTTCCGAGAGTTCCGAGAGTTCCGACCATAGAACGCCACCGGGTGTCGCTGCTATCACCCTGAATCGAAATATTCATATGAACCCTCCTGCTATATCAGGTTATATTGCGATACTTCACTTGTAAAGAGGACTAACGCGATTCGGTGATGATTTCGCCGTCGACGACACGATCACCGATCGAACCGGCCAGCCAACATCATGGACCATGGAACAGGGATCTGCTCGATGACCCAGGCGACGCCATCCCTTCGCAGGAGCTGCACCCAGGACTGCTAACTTGGCGGCGTGATGTGGGTCTACGTGTTGACAACGACGGCAGGTGTCGTCGCGATCGTGCCGACCATCTTTCGAGCGATCGATCGCCATCCACCCGAACTCGTCACTGGTTTCATTGGATTTGTCGGCTTTTTCGGTGGGGTCACCGGCCTGCTGACCCGCCAGGCTGGTGCCGGTGGACTGGCTACGTTCATCGCTGCAGCCGCAGTCGGCCTGGCAGCGGGAGCAGTTCATCCGGAACTACTCGCGATGTTGCGGGGCGAGTCCCCCGTTCCTGGCCCGGCCAGGCCCACACCAAAGCCCGAGAAGAAGCCCGAATTCACGCACGACGAGAGCTAGTCGCCGTCTAACCTGCTGGGCATGGAGAATCTGATGCCTGAGCACGAGCGCCAGCCCCGAAACGTCAGCGACACCGTCGCTGCACTCGAAGCCAAGCTCGACGGTTATGTCGCACCTCACGCCTACGCCGTGGGGGTCGCCACCGTTGGCCCATCGGGCGGCGTGCTCGACGTATCGTTCCCCCATGTGAACTGCGACGAATCGTGGGGCACCGCCGTTGTCCTCGCTGCCTCCACCGGCCATCGAGAAGGCACCGCAAGCTACCGTCTCGACCAAGACACACTCGACGATGCCATCGCCGATCTCGGCGAGTTAGCTACCGGCGACGGCCCCCACCTAAACCTCGATGCGTGGACGCTCAGCGGCAAGGTCGCTGCACTCCCCGCCCTCGGCGGCGAACGAGTCGTGGTTGCCTGCCTGATCGACAACCTGTACCAGCCGCCGGTCGACACCATCGACGCCTACCTGCGACTACACCTACTGTCGCATCGCAAGATGATCCCGAACAGCATGAACCTAAACGGCTTGTTTGGCCTACTCAACACCGTGGTGTGGACCAACTTGGGACCCTTCGAGCCAGAGAACTTCGAAATGACACGTATGGCGCTCCGAGCCGACGGCCACAACGTCGAGGTCAACCTCGTCGACAAGTTCCCTCGCATGCTCGACTATGTCGTGCCAAGCGGCGTCCGCATCGCCGACGCCAACCGGGTCCGCATGGGCGCATACCTGTCCGAAGGAACCGTGGTCATGCACGAGGGCTTCTGCAACTTCAATGCCGGCACACTCGGCTCAGCCATGGTCGAAGGCCGTATCAGCCAGGGTGTTGTCGTGGGCGAACACAGCGACATCGGCGGTGGCGCATCCATCATGGGCACACTCTCTGGTGGCGGCACCGACGTCGTGTCGGTCGGCAAGAACAGCCTGATCGGCGCCAACGGCGGTATCGGCATCTCCATTGGCGACGACTGCATCGTCGAAGCCGGCTGCTACATCACCGCTGGAACTCTCGTCACGACACCCGAGGGCGACACCGTAAAGGCCAAGGACCTGTCCGGCGCCAACGGCCTACTCTTTCGCCGCAACTCCAAGACCGGTGTCATCGAAGCCATCGCCCGCGAAGGCGCCGGCTGGCAAGGCCTCAACACCGACCTCCACGACAACTGACCATCTAGCTAGCCAGCGAGCGATTGAGCTTCAACCGCACCGCCAACAAGCCGGTGATGGCAATGAACCCACACGTGGCCATGAACGGGATCGACACGAATCCCCAGGTGTTGACCCACACCGCCGAACAGGGAGCGTCGACGTCACAGCTGCCGCCATCTTCTGCGGGCCACCACCGCAGCTGGGTGTGATAGAGACCGTAACCCACTCCGCCGAGTGCGAGCGGCAGGGCGTACCAGGCACCCATAATGTCCTTGCGGAACGTGGCGATTCCAAGCACCGGAACCATTGGGTACATCATAATTCGCTGCCACCAACACAGTCGACACGGTCGATAGTTGGCGATTCCCGAGTAATACAGGCTCCCCAGCGTGCTGGTGAGTGCGATCACGAACGCCAGAGGCAGCACCACATCAGCGATTGGCCTCAACTTCTCGGCCTTGCCGAACGTCACGATCGCCAATGACACGACACCAACGGCAAGCGCCATGAACGCAAGCAACGCGAAGAGAACGGAAAACTGGTCTGTACCCATAGTTAGCTGGTCGGCCTTCCCGGCGCTCTAGTTCCTTACGTTCTGGTTACGACTACTGGACGCCGTGCATTGTGTCGTCCTCTTATGACGCTGCACAGATCCAGGGTCGCCCAACCAGTTCCGGCCAAGCTGTAACACGTCGACGCGCTCGACGTTGTCGACATACATGGTCACGGTGAAGACGGTAGCGCAGCCCCCACCGCACGGTCGGTGGACCGACAATTCCGACCAACGCAACGGAGCACAGACCGGCACCGCACTCGCGGTCATGAGGCATTAGCTTTGGCGAATGCGATTCACGATCCGTGCTGGAACAAGTGCAAGTGCTATTGCCGATCCGGTAATGCTCCGTGCCCTTGGTCTGCCACATGGCGGGCTCATCTCCGTAGGCAAAACTCACACCCGTGTTACCGGTGGTGACACCAACGGCCCGACCGACCTACTCCTCGATGACAAAACCATGAGTAACGCCGAGTTGCGGCCCGGCGCAAGCATCGATGTGAAACGAGTCATTCTTCCCGTAGCCGAGGTCGTGCAATTCGGCGAACACCAGCTCGAAGCACGAGTGCTCGCACGAGCCCTCCAAGGCGCACCCATCACCGCTGGCGATCATGTCACGATCGAAGCTGGTTATTTCGGCGGTGACCACGATGTCGACCTCACCGTTACCGCTGTCGAACCCGATATCGGAGTCGTCGGATCCACTACCCGGTTCGCGATCGGGTCAGGTCCAGGCCAGGTCGCTCCTGCTTCTCGACCTTCTGCGTCAGCAACACGATCTCCTGTCGATAACAACGCGCAGTCCGGAGCCCAGGCCGAACATCCGAGCACCGCAGCAGCACTGCTCGCCGGCCTCGACAACGAGGTTGAACTCATGACCGGCTGGTTCTCGCTGTTGGCCACATCCCAGGACTTGGCCACCTCGTGGAAGCTCCCTACGGTCGCTGGCATGTTGCTCGAGGGCCCCAACGGCTGCGGCAAGAGCGAACTCGTGCGCGAAGCCGCCAAACGTGCAGGCACCCAGGTCAGCGAGGTCGACATCAGCCGGGTCTTCAAACC
>Ga0206130_10006744_pt1 | contig 13000 bp, 8 predicted proteins | sample Helgoland_Spring_9_FD_148637 | JGI IMG/M metagenome (GOLD analysis project Ga0206130, IMG submission 148637) | Pelagic subsurface seawater microbial communities from Kabeltonne, Helgoland, North Sea - Helgoland_Spring_Bloom_20160512_1 | ecosystem: Environmental > Aquatic > Marine > Epipelagic ... | reverse complement strand
GACGCAGCCGGCCTGAAAAAACCGGCCTCGCCACGGAATATCCCGTCGATTCGTTCTCAAAGAGGGAATCCCCCGCCGTCGTCGAAACCATCGACTACCGCAAAACACAGGCAAAATAGCTCACGCTGGGATGAGAAATACGTCTGGGATTGATTCCGGGACGGACGCAACCCCGTTGGGGTTGGGATATCCGGAGGGCGGGAGTTCCCAGGGTAGCCTCCGTTTCACTCCGGCAACCCCGGGCTAAAATCCGTATCCCCGTTGGGGATGAAGAGCCACAACCCCAACGGGGTTGCGTATTTCAGCCCGGGGTTGGCGCAACGCAGAGAAGCCTACCCCGGGACAACGCACCAAAAAATTCAATCAACCCCAACGGGGTTGCGTATTTCAGCCCGGGGTTCCTCCTTCGCCAAGGCTACGGGAGGACAAGTGGCGCAACGCAGTGAAGCCTACCCCGGGACAACCGCACCAAAAAATTCCCCAACCCCAACGGGGTTGCGTATTTCAGCCCGGTCTTCCTGCTTGCCAAGCAGGGGGCACCTGGCGGCACAGAATCAACCCCCTTTCAGCGTTCCAGCGTTTCACGTCAACTGGTCCATGCCCCCCCGGCGAGAGGGCGGCCAAAAACGGCTTGCTATCTTGGTGGGGCTGAATTATTCGTCTATACAACATACATGCATGCCCCCCGCACTCCACCCGGCCTCATCAGCCGCTTGACTTGCGCGGTTCCCCGCCGAAACCCCGGGATTCTTTAAATCAAATCCGTTCCACTGCTCTCCATGAAAACCACACACCCACTTCCGTCCCCATCGCGAACCTCTCTGGCAGCCATCGCTTCGGCGCGAAATGCGGGCTTCGCTCTCGTGATCACGCTTTCGTTGATGGTGCTCCTGATGCTGTTGGCGTTGGGCATGCTGAGCCTCTCGAGCGTGAGCTTGCGGACAGCCGCCCAGTCGTCAGACATGAACCTCGCCCGCGCCAACGCGCGCATGGCTCTCCTGCTCGCGCTAGGCGAACTGCAAACACATGCCGGCTCCGACACCCGGGTCACCGCCAGGGCGGATATTCTCGATGAGGAAAACCCGCTGGTGACCGGAGTTTGGAAAAGCTGGGAGGGCACCGACCACGAAACCACGGGAAATTTCGCCGGACGCCCGGTGTCGCCGGGAAATTATAAAGAGAAGAAAGAGGAACGCTTCCTCGCCTGGTTGGTCTCCGGCAGCACGCCCGGGGTCGACACCGTGCCCGTTACCACCCAATCCGCCAACTCGGTCACCCTCGTGGGAAGCAAATCGGTCGGCGGCGGCGTAGAACGCGAGAAGCTCCAGATCCATCTCGCACCCACACTTGTCACCGGCGCGGGCAATAGAAAGGGCGGATTCGCCTGGTGGATCGGAGGCGAGAACCAGAAGGCGCGCCTGCCCAAGCCCTACAATCCCGGCAGCGAAACGGCCGGACGCTGGGCGACCCAGGCCAAGTCGCACGCGGTCGCTGATCCAGAGCCATTCCGGCTCGAGCCGTTGCTGGCGGATCCGGCAACCGCAGACAAGGCGATCACGCTGGGCCAGGCCGACCTCATCGCAACAGAGGCGGCTTTGGCGGCCTCGCGCGAGTTTTTCCACGACCTCTCCGCAGTCTCAACTGGGCTTCTGACCAACACCGCCACAGGCGGCTGGCGCAAGGACCTCTCGCTGCTGACGGAAAGTTGGGAGGATCAACCGAAGGATGGCCTGCCTCTGTTCCGCATCACACCCACCTCGGAGCCCCAAACACTCACCTCGGAGACCCAAGCCACCATCCCAACAGTCGAAGACGCCCTGTCGCCCGGCTCGATGCTTTATCCATGGGCCGCCTATCGCAACCTCATTGTTCCAGGCCGTGGATACATCGCCCCAATCGAGCGGCACGGCCCGGTGACCAGCTGGGAGAACCTCATCAACTACGCCACCATTTACAAAAGGATATCCGCCACTCCCTCCGGCGGGATCAGCATCCCGCTTAACGCGTATGATATTTGGGCACAATTTACCGAAAACCGCACGAACTTCAATTACCTCCACGAAGTGCGAATCCTCCCCGTGATCGCGCGCGTACAGTGGATCTTCTCGCACAGCGCCCGCCCCAGCAGAGACGAAAACGGCGCCATCATACCCGGGATGTTCGAGCCAGGCCTGTTGGTCACCCCCGTGTACACGTTGTGGAATCCCTACAGCATGGAGATCAAAAATCCGGCGGGCAGGTTGGGTATCTCAATCCAGAGGCCGTTTCCGGTGGCCCTGAAATACTCCTTCAACACCAACCCGAACTACAACGCCGTGATGGGGGGCGGTAATCTGTTGAACAACAAGCCGGCCCTTATCGGAGAAGAGAGGATCGATCCTAATACGGGTATGCCCTACAATGGCGGCACCGATGCTGGAAGCGGCAACGCCTACATCAGGGAGCCGTTCACTCTCATGCCCGGCGAAACGCGCCTCTTCAGCCCCAGGGACGACCACCCGAGGAACTTCCAAAACGGCCTCATTCGATTCGCCGAAATCGAACTAGAACCCGGCTACCGCAGCGGCGGCGGTCTCTACTATGCCCTCCGCGACGACAACGGCCTGAAGAAGGACTTACTACCGAGCTCCGCCACCATCAAGGCCGACGCCAAGTTCGACACGCGATACAACGACTATGGTAATATGAACGATCCGAATGACCCTAAAGGCAAAGGGGTCGGCATCTACCTCGACATGACAGGGGACATTAATATGAATGGGGCCCACGGGGGAAAGACGGTTCTGGCCTACCGCATGACCTATTCTGAGGACATCGCCGCCGCCATCTACCCGCCGCTGACCGGTCTTGCCGAGGTAACCGTCGGACAGGTCGTGGACAACCCGCTGCCGTTCCTTTCTACCGTCTTCGGAGCGCGCATGGCGAGCAACACCCATCTGGCCGCGAAGGGCTTCGTCCAGTCCAGCCCGCTCGTCAACTTCACCGCCATGGGTAACCAGATTGACACCAGCCTCAATGATTACGGCGGCACCGCCCACCCGGTTAATTCCCCTTTCGACTACAGCTTCATCAAACACCCCCCGGGAGGCGACAGCCGACTGCCCAACAGCGACTCAGCCAACCGCGGCTACATCGTCACCGGCTTCAATAAGTCCGACGGCCTCTCGCGCTGCGTCATCGCGGAACTGCCGTCACGCCCGCTGGCCTCGCTGGGGGAACTTGTGCATTGGGACTTCCGCTTCGATAACCCCATCCCGCCCTTCGCGTTCAACCTGATCGGCAACTCGGACGCCAATCCCCTGCTGCCCGCCAACGCGGTGGTCAACTCTGCCGATGCCGGCCTCACCAAGAACCTCCAACACGACGATTCCTACTGTGCCAACCACCTCCTCTTCGACGACTGGTTCCTCTCGTCAATCACGCCGGATCCCGCTCTTTTGGGAGGCACGACGGATCGCAGCCTGCAGAAGACCTTTACCGATTTCGTCACCGGCAAGACGCCGCTGGTGAACCGCAGCTACCAGCCGATCCTGGAGGACCGCGCCACCGCCGCCGCCAACCAACTTTACGCGGATCAGGTCGCACCGACCGACTCATGGAAGACCATCGCATCCCGTCTCGAAGTCGAGGGCATGTTCAACGTGAACTCAACTTCGGTCGCCGCCTGGCGCGCATTGCTTGGCCACGCGCGCAACCAACGCGTCCCTTACGTCAAAGAGTCCGGTACTTCGTGGCAGGCGGAGCTTTCGGACGAGACCGACCATGCCCTGAGCCGCTTCACCATCGCGGGAGACACCGAGGTCGGGAAACAGGGCAGCTCAGGCGCCCGCCTCGACGCCACCGAGTTCACGGGCTATCGCACCGTCGATGACGAGTTCCTCGATGCGATGGCGGAAGAAGTTGTCAAACAGGTCCGCGCCCGCGGCCCCTTCCTTTCCCTCTCCGAATTCGTCAACCGCCAGCTCTCGTCCGGCGACCTCGCCCTCGCCGGCACCCTTCAGGCAGCCCTCAACCAAGTGTCCGAGGACCTTGGAACCTTTTCCATTATCAAGGCGGGCTCCACCCAGGCCGAGGCGGTGCCGCCTGAGTTCGAGGGCACCTCCGGGTACCAGTTCCCCGAGGCCGCCGTCGGCTACAGCGCCTACGGGCTTCCCGGTTGGACACGTCAGGCGGATATCCTGCGGCCTTTGGCACCCATCCTGTCCGCCCGCGACGACACGTTCATCATCCGCGCCTATGGCGACGCCCGCAGCCCGGATGGCAAGGTGCTGGCCCGGGCGGTTTGCGAAGCCGTCGTCCGCCGGACCCGCGAATTTGTCGATCCCGCCGACGCCGCGGACCTCACCACCCAGCCAGAACAGCCCGCCAACCAGACCTTCGGCCGCCGCTTCCAAGTGGTCTCATGGCGTTGGCTTGCGCACGATGAGATATGAGTCTTATGATCCGCCATCGGGTGGCTTGCCCGTCCGACCCATCCGTCTCACCCAATATCGAAGAATCCGTCCCATGAAATTGCTGTTTCTCATCCTCGCCCTTCTGCCTACCGCCGCCCTCGCCCAAAAGCCTAAGGATCATACCTGCCGCATCCTGTTTCTCAGCGGACCGGACAGCGCACCGGACAAGATTCACCTGTTCGACGGAGCTAGCTCCATCGAAGTGGATCTGCCGCGGATGAATTTCTCCCAGGTCTACAAGCTACGGCCGGGCGCGCTGCGCCTGCATCTGCTGCCCTCGCCCTTGGATGATCCCGAGAAAGTTCCATCTGGCGCTCCGACCGCCACGGTTGCCGAAAATATCACTGATTTCTACCTCCTCGTCACCAGCGATCCCACCAACCCAGTCGTGCCCATGCGCATGCAGATCATCAACGCGGGTGCAAACAAACTCAAGCGCGGCCAGATGCTCTGGTTCAATCTAACAAAAAAAGCCGTGGCCGGCAGCGTGGGATCTGAAAAACTCGTCATCAAACCGGCCTCCCGCCTGACGCTCGATCCACCGGCTAGGGGCAACAAGGACTACCGGGTCAACCTCTTCTTCCGCTTCCCCGATAGCGAACTGGTCCATCCCCTCTGCGAGACCCAGTGGCGCCACGACCCACGAAGCCGCACCGTCGCCTTCATCATCAACGAACCAAGAGCTCGCGCCCCGCGCATTCTGGTCTTCCCGGATTATCGCGAAAAAGAAAAAAGCAAGGAATAGGCATCCCGCGAAAATGATGGGAATCGCTAGTGCCGAGTGCCGAGTGATCAGTGATCAGTGATCAGTGATCAGGAGAAGACCGGCTGCGCCGGCTGCTCCTTGGATTGAAGCCGATAAATCCATTCCCCAAAGGTAGCTCTTGGGTGGAACTGAAAGTGGTGGGCAGGATTATTTTTGAACTGGGAGGCGAAGGTTCTTCATCCCCGTTGGGGATGAAGAACCACAACCCCAACGGGGTTGCGTATTTCAGCCCGGGGTTCCTCCTTCGCCACCTCCTTCGCTGAAGCTATGGCGGTCAAGAAGGCTACGGGAGGACAAGTGGCGCAACGCAGTGAAGCCTACCCCGGGACAACCGCACCAAAAATTCCATCTGCCCCAACGGGGTTGCGTCAGGGCGGGAGCAGAGGGTGGCGCTCCGTCAGAAACACGTCTGGGATTGATTCCGGGACGGACGCAACCCCGTTGGGGTTGGGATATCCGGGGGGCGGAGTTCCCAGGGTAGCCTCCGTTTCACTCCGGCAACCCCGGGCTGAAATCCGTATCCCCGTTGGGGATGAAGAACCCCCAACCCCAACGGGGTTGCGTATTTCAGCCCGGGGTTGGCGTAACGCAGTGAAGCCTACCCCGGGACAACGGCACCAAAAATTCCATCTGCCCCAACAGATTGGCCGTCAGCGAATTAGGTTGCCCGGTTCCGCACAAGCCGTATAGTTCGACCGATATGCGATCCGAGTTCACCTACTGGCAGGACGGCGAATTTTACGTCGGCTACCTCAATGAATTCCCAGATTATTCGACGCAGGGTGTTGATATTGAGGATCTTAAAGCGCATTTGCTTGATCTGTATAAGGAGTTTACCTCTGGAGCAATTCCGGGAGTGAGGCGGGTTGCGGAGCTGGACCTCGCATGAAGCGAAGGGATCTCGTGTCCCGGGTGGAGAAGATGGGCTGCGTGCTAATTCGGCATAGTGGCAAGCATGATATTTACCAGGATCCGACGACCGGAGTCATCCAGCCAATTCCCAGACACCGCGAGGTGAGCGAACAACTTGCTCGGGCGATTATCAGGAAATTGTCCGCTTAAAAACGTACAGCGGGACAGGCCCGAATGGCACTGGATTCCGGGACGGACGCAACCCCGTTGGGGTTGGGATGATCTTCACGCGCATTGTCCCAGGGTAGCCTCCGTTTTACTCCGGCAACCCCGGGCTAAAATCCGTATCCCCGTTGGGGATGAAGAACCCCAACGGGGTTACGTCAGGGCGGGAGCAGAGGGTGGCGCTCCGTCAGAAACACGTCTGGGATTGATTCCGGGACGGACGCAACCCCGTTGGGGTTGGGATGATCTTCACGCGCATTGTCCCAGGGTAGCCTCCGTTTCACTCCGGCAACCCTGGGCTAAAATCCGTATCCCCGTTGGGGATGAAGAACCATCAACCCCAACGGGGTTGCGTATTTCAGCCTGGGGTTGGCGCAACGCAGTGAAGCCTACCCCGGGACAACGCACCAAAAATTCCCCAACCCCAACGGGGTTGCGTATTTCAGCCCGGGGTTGGCGTAACACAGTGAAGCCTACCCCGGGACAACGCACCAAAAAATCCATCAACCCCAACGGGGTTGCGTATTTCAGCCCGGGAGAGCAAAAACATTGATCCCGTTCTGGAGGTTCATTCAACACCAAGGAGGGGCTGCATTCTGCTGCCCAGCAACCCCAGCCACATCCTCAGCGATTTTCAGATTCTTATTTGGGGGAGCTTCAGTTTTCGTGTCCCTCTATGTGCCTCCGGCTATCTCCACTTCGTTCCGGTTCCACCGAGCTCAGGATGTCTGAGGCTACACGAACTGCCAGGCGATGAGGATGATGCTGAAGCTGACCAGGGAAATGGCGGTCGAGACAAGGGTCCAGGTCTTGAGCGTCTGTTTCTCGTTCATGCCCATGTAGCGGGAGATCATCCAGAAGCCGGAATCGTTGACGTGGGAGAATCCGGTCGCACCAGAGGCGATGGCGCAGGTGATCAGAGCGAGTTGGGATTGGCTCAGGGCGGGATCAGCGAGCGCGACGAAGGCGGTCATCAAACCGGCGGCGGTGAGCATGGCGATGGTTGCGGAGCCCTGCGCAATTCGAATCAGGGTGGCAAATACCCACGCCAAGACGATCAGGGAGATGTTGACGCTGGAGAACATCGTGGTGAGTGCGACATCGATCCCGGTCGATTTCAGCACGCCCTTGAACACTCCGCCGGCGCCGGTGATGAGGATGATGATGCCCGCTGGGCCGAGCGCTTTGGTCGAAATCTCGAGAATCTGCTCCTTGGTCGCGCCGCGCCGGGTACCCAAGAACCAGATTGCCAATAGAGTCGCCAGCATCAGCGAGATCACCGGGTGGCCGATGAAGTGCAAGGCCTGCTTCCACCCGGCCATCGAAGAGAGCAGTCGCGCGACTTCCGCGCCGCGCTCCGCTTTGCTCAGCCCCGCCGCGATTTCAGCGGTTGCCCGCTGTTCGATGATGGTGTTGCAAAGGATCAGCACGATGGGGAGGACGATGAGGGCGAGGATGAGGCTGAAGGGCGGTAGTTTCGCTTCCTCCATTGGCTCGACGCTGGTGGCGTGTTCAGGGATAGGCACATCGACGAGGGTCGCGACTTTGGAACAGAGCCAAGGGCCGCAGATGATCGCGGTCGGCAGGCCGACGGCGACGCCCCACATGATCACGTGGCCAAGGCTTACTTCCAAGAAGTAGGCGACCGCGACCGGTCCCGGCGTGGGCGGCACGAAGGCGTGCGTGATGATCATCCCGGCGACGAGCGGCAGGCCAAATACCAGCAGTGGTTTCTTGGTGTCCCGTGCGAGGGCGTAGAGTAGGGGCGCGAGGATGACGAGTGCGACGTCGAGGAACACCGGGATCGAGATGATGAAACCGGTAACCAACATCGCCCACGGCGCGCGCTCTTGGCCGAAGCGTTTGAGCAAGGTGTTGGCGAGCGCCTGGGTTCCGCCAGAGTGCTCCAACATGGCCCCGAAAATCGCGCCTACGCCGATGATGGTGGCGATGAATCCCAGCGCGCCTCCCATCGATTTGGTGATGGTGGCACCGATTTCGGTAATTCCGGCGGCCTCGGGGTTGACGAAGGTGGCACCGATCGAGACCAATACCGAGACGACGAGGAGTGCGAGAAAGGCTTGCAGTTTGAAGCGCAGAATCAGCACCAGCAGGAAAGCGATGCCGAAAAACAGCAGGGCGATCATCGGGGCTACGGGCGGTGCCACTGTTTTGGTGGCGTCGGCGAGGAGGTGGATCATGGCAGGAGTGGGGTGCACTATTGTGAGCGCTTGTTCCACTCGTCCTTTTTGAACATGTCGAGTCCTGGGTCGGCAATGACTTGAGCTGTGGTCTGGCCGGGCGGGTGCTGAGCGATGAAGTCGAGGTCGAGCTCGACGCCCCAGCCGGGACCTTCGGGCAGCTGGAAATGGCCATCGACGACTTCGGGGTAGGGGCTGCCGGCTTGTTTGACGTGCTGATCGGTGAAGTCGTTGAAGTGCTCGAGGATTTTGCCGTTTCTCAGCGTGAACATGAGATGCAGAGTGGCCATGGTGGTGATGATTCCGCCAACGTTGTGCGGCGCTACCATGACGTTGTAGGTCTCAGCGGTGGCGGCGATCTTCTTGAGTTCGAGGATTCCACCGCATTGAGTCATATCGGGCTGGATGATGTCGACGACGCGCATCGGGAACAGGTCGCGATATTGGTTGGCTGAGTAGAGTCGTTCACCGGTCGCGATGGGAATCGAGGTGTGCTGGGCGACCTTCTTGAGGGCTCCGAGATCTTCGGGTCGGCAGGGCTCTTCAATCCAGGCGGGCTTGATGCATTCGATCTCTTTGGCGATCGCTATCGCCTGATGCGGAGCGAAGCGGCCATGCATCTCGATGTGAAGCTGGCAGTCGTCGCCCACGGCTTCATGCACGGCGAAGATGAGCTCGATGGATTTGTCGAATTCCTTGCGTTCAAGCTCCAGGTTTCCGTTGCCGAAAGGATCAAATTTCAGGTTGCGGTAGCCTGCATTGCGGACCTCTTTCGCGGCTTGCGCGAAATACTCCGGCTCGCGGCTGACTTTGTACCAGCCGTTGGCGTAGGCGGGCACGCTTTCGCGGGTCGCCCCACCGAGAAGTTTGTAGACCGGCAGATTTGCGAGTTTGCCAATGCAATCCCAGCACGCCATTTCCACCATCGCTAGCCCAGTCATCACCACTTCTCCCGCCGAGCCGAAATCGAGGAGTGTGAAGCGGCGGTAGAGGTCTTCGATGTCGTGCACATCGTGTCCCACAATATGGCGCTGAACATCCTTTAGAAATTCACAAACGGTATGGGTCTTTCCGAGAATTCGGGATTCACCATAGCCGATGGTGCCGTCTTCGAGCTCGAGGATGAGGTAGGTCAGGTTGCGCCATGGGGTGCCCATGACAAGTGTTCGGTAGCTCTTGATTTTCATGCCTAAAAGGTTGCAAGCAATTTTGGTAGGGTGATTGGATGAATCAAGCTTTTGTTTTTTGTGGAAAGCCACGGCTCCTGCACTCGGGAGAACTGGGCGAAAAATGAAAAAGAGGAACCACAATGGGAGCGCAGCGGACATAGACGAACTTGATAATCAAATCTTTCGTCAAATGCACCCGGAGGGCATAGCCGACGCTGATGCCCCCAAAGAAGAGTTCCTGCGCTTGCGCCAACAACAGGCGATCGGATATGATGGGCGGTTCGTTTGGCCGTGAGTTGGCGGGGGCTTCTGTCACCCCTACCGGGGTTCCGATCCTGAATTTGCCTGTATCCGCTAGCGTGAGCTAGCGGTAAATCGGCCACAAGAAAACGAGCCCTGGGAGGGGCGGCAGAAACCATCGCATCCAAAGAAGTGTTCCTGTGCTTGCGCCAACCCCGGGCTTACATCCGTATCCCCATTGGGGATGTAGACGCCACCGTCGCCACCCGCATAAAACTCCAAAGCCTCTATCCTTCAAGCGGAGTGTGACAGAACACTAGTGCCCTGAAGGCAAACACTAGGGCAAAGTCCTCTTCGCAGGAACCCCGGACGAACTACGAACGAGCAAAGACCCACAGGTGAAGAAATTCATCGAAGGAGACATCGAAGGTCTCATCCCAGACGAAGTCGCGCGGTAGCGATTTTTACTCGACGATCTGGGTATCTCGCTCTTCTGTTAAGCACCTTCGCAGTATGAGTGAGATTCCTAAAGCCACTGAGATTTATTGTCCTGAATGCGATTCTAGCATTGAAGTGGAAGACGAGCACATCGGAGCGAAAGGCAAATGTCCGGATTGTGATCACAAATTTATCATAGAGAAACCAGCGCAGGCGAAAGAGGAGAAGAAGAAACCGAAAGAAGAAGCAAAGAAGATGCTGGTCGCTGGCTGTCCCAAATGTGCTTTCGAGCTTCAGGTCAGCCGCGAAATGAAGGGCAGAAAGGGGAAATGCCCAAAATGTGAGCACCGCTTCGTTATTGAATTTAACGATAGCGACACAAAGAAACCTGACAACCAGGAGGACACTGAAGAAAAACAGGAGGTCGTTGTTCCGCTTACACAAAAAGTTAGGAAAAGGAGAAAAGTAGACGCCACCGCTGAAATGAAGCAGGCCTCGGAAGAGGAACTGGATGCCCTCGATTCTGAGGAGGAAGATCCGCAGAAGGGATCCGCTACTTTCCCACTCCTGGCGCTAGTTACCGTGATCCTGCTAGGAGGTGTCATCTGGTTTTTGGTATCAAGCTCAGACAAAGACACCGAGAACGGGAAGAGAGAAAACACCACCTCGAATACAAGAAAAGCCCCAGAAGGCCCGTCTAGCAGAGGAGACCTCAACCCATTCGACGATATAAAAAATGTTCCTGAAACAGGCGCACCTACAGAAGTGCATAGAACGCCTTCAAAATCAGATCTTCCCGCTTACGATCTTTCCCCATTAGCCAAATCATCCAAATGGCTGATGCTTCATGTGAACCACCGTCCGTTTGGAGACGATAAATTAGCGGCTCTGGAGCCCGAGCTTGAAAGAATTGTCTGGGCCAACTTAAACGACACTCAGATTTCGGATAATGCGATGGAGTTCGTCGGCAGAATGCAGGAGCTTGATCGTCTGCAGATCCGCGGCACTGGGGTTTCTGACGCTGGCCTGAACTCGCTTTCTGCTCTTTCAAAACTGAAAGTTCTTAATCTATCCAAATGCGCTAATATCACAGACGCATGTATTCCATACATCGAGGCCATCCCGTCTCTCAAGGTCATCTACGTGCGCGAATCCGGTATGTCTTCAGAAGGCATCGCGACGCTAAAGAAGAATTTCCCGAAACTGACGATCCATGAATAACATGAGAATTCTATTTGCTCTCGCATTACTGGTGATCGCGCTTGCGCTTCCTGCAAACGCTTCAAATCAGATGAAGTCGATGTTGATTCATTTTGATATGGATGAAGACGGCGTTCTTTCGAGCTCAGAAATGGAAGAAATGGTGAATTCGCTGAGATCCATCCTGAAACTCGAAGACCTAGTCCCAGAACCAAAGGCAGAGCCCACCCCTGAGCCTGCCCTTGAGCCTGCCCTTGAGCCTGCCACGGCGAAGATAGCCCCTGACAAAGAGGTCATGCCTGAAGCGCCTGCAGAGACCGAAACCGAGCGCGAGATCTACGAAAAGGAAGTCGCAGACGCAAGAGACCAGGTGGTGCGCTGGGCGGACGAAGATGAAGACGGAAGGATATCGCGGGAAGAGAAGCAGCGCGCCAGTGACGCGTTGCGAGGAGAAATCGATGGCAAGGGATTCGGAGAAAACGATGATGACATGGCAAAAAAAGTCCTGTTCGCGTTTAATCAAGATGGCAGCGTTGGGCTGTCGACGGTTGAGCGGGGAGAGGCTATCCGTTATATAGAAAAGCAATACGAGATCACGGAAGCGGAACTCAAAGCGTTGCAGGAGAAGTATATTAAGCTCGTTGATCAGGATGATGACTGGTTATTTTCTACCAAAGAAAAGAACAGAGTTTACGATTTATTACGCGGAACCACGAAGGAAACAGATATCTCGGTGGATCTAGTACGTTGCTTCGACCTTGATGGCAACGGTTCGCTTTCCACAAAAGAGCGGAACGATGCGATGCGCCTTATAGTAGAATACTTCAAACCCGTCCCTCTGATTGCAGGTGAAGGCGATCAGGGAGAAGGAGGCGGGAAGGCATCACAAGGTGACACAACTGCCCCGCTTGAGTCAGAACTGGATATGAAATATCTAGCCTCGAAATTCTTCGATGGTCATGACGGAGATCTCGATGAAAACCTCACCTACAAAGAATTAGTAGCCGCTCTGGAGGAGGCTCAACAGGACGGGGTATTCCGAACACGAAAACTCTCGATGCAGAATATACGCGTAGATCGGGTTGCTAAGATCCGCCACATGCGTGCCGAAATTATGGTGTATTTTGACCGCGACAAAGACGAAACTATTTCCAGAGAGGAAAAGAATTTCGCGATGGAAGCGCTTCGAGGGCGAATCAAAGGCGAAGGCGTCGGAGAGTTCGATGAGGAAATGGTGATTCGAGTCGTCGCAGCCTTTGATACAGACGGATCTGGCACAATCTCCCCGAAAGAACGAGAAGCCGCAATCAAGGCTCTGATGCGCCATTACAGCCCAGTTCCACTCGATGACAGCCCAGTTCCACTCAAGGGCGATGAACCGATAGGAGACTCTCGGGAAAAGGAGTAGACCCCGAAGAAGCGAACAAAAAACGAGCCTTAGTTCGCCCAGAAACG
>Ga0206130_10006743_pt1 | contig 13002 bp, 14 predicted proteins | sample Helgoland_Spring_9_FD_148637 | JGI IMG/M metagenome (GOLD analysis project Ga0206130, IMG submission 148637) | Pelagic subsurface seawater microbial communities from Kabeltonne, Helgoland, North Sea - Helgoland_Spring_Bloom_20160512_1 | ecosystem: Environmental > Aquatic > Marine > Epipelagic ... | reverse complement strand
ATTGTAGAAAAGAATATTACTGCACTGCCGGGTATTACTGAGCATCGTTTCAATCAACTACAAGAGATTGAAGCGGTGCTTAACTACCTCAACATACAATTGCGCAAGATTAGACGTAAGCATTTTCAGAAGTATTTGGAAGGTTATGCCCGTGCGTTAACAAGTCGTGATGCTGAAAAGTATGTAGATGGCGAAGATGAAGTTATCGACTTTGAAACTATTATCAATGAAGTAGCACTACTACGCAACAGATGGCTAGGCATTATGAAAGGCTTGGACACTAAACAGTGGCAAATGGGACACGTTGTTCGTTTGCGTACAGCAGGCATGGAAGATATTAGAATTGACTAACATGACACTAGGCGAACAAACGCTGGAGTTTCTCAATCAGTTTGATGACTTTAAGCGCAGTATCAAACACATGGCTGATCTGGGATGCGGCAACGGCGCTCATCTAGAATATTGGGCAAACATGCGTGATATTAACGAAGATGGTGAACCAGGTAGATACTTGGACATTGCATGTCACGGCATTGATTTAAACTGCGAGCATATCAAACCTCAGCGTCACAACATCACTTATAAAAACCATGATCTTAACACTGACACTCCTATGCTAAGTGTAAAAGTAGATGTTGTATGGTGTCACGATGTTATGCAATACATCTACAGTCCAGTGGAGTTTCTAGGGCGTGTCAATCGTGCAATGACCATGGGCGGCATGCTTTACTTGAACGTACCCAGTACAGTTAATGTGTTACAGCATAGATTTCAAAACTACACACCTGCACAGCACTATAATACATTTACCGTAACACAAATATTGTATCTGCTTGCACTAAATGGATTTGATGTAAAAGACTACTATTTGCAAAAGCGCAAGTTTGAGGACGTTATACAAGTAGTCGTATACAAAGAAAGAGATCCGTTGCCTTATACTACAACTTGGTACAGTATGGTAGAGCAAGGTATTGTAAGTGACAATATGCAAGAAGTAATCATGCGAAACGGTGTACTAGAGGATCAAGGATTGGTTACTACCTGGCTAGATGGCACAGTGCAAGATTATAGATGGCATACATAAGTCACAAAAAAAGCAGCGTTTCCGCTGCTTTTTTATTATCCTAAATTTAAATTAGAATTTTACTGCAAGACCTAGTGCTGTAGTTTTTTCACTAGCAGTCTTGTCATCTTCTGTCATTTCAGCAAATGCAACTAGACCTGGTGCTACAGTATACTGTGCGCCAAATGTAATTTCATCACTTGAAACTGTACCAGCTGATTCTGCTTTCATTGTTTCAACGCCAACCTTAAGTGCATCAATTGTATATGTTGCGCCCATTGTAGTTGTGTCTGTGTCAACGCCAGCAGCAGTTGTGTCTGTATGAATTTCATATGCAAGACCAATTGGACCTAGTGCACCAGTTACATTCATAAGAGTTGCTTCTGTGTCATCAGCATTTTTCATCTGGCCTGCACCAACAGTTGCGATACTGCCGATTGCATATGTACCACTGTATGCATAGCCTTCTTTAGCCGCTGTGCCATAGTCTGTGCCAGTTGCGTTACTGATGTTAAGTGTTAGACCTGTGATAGGTGACAAACTAAGGATTGATGAATGGTTTGCACTTGGTGAACCATTGCCCAATACATATGTAAAGTCTGTCTTATCGTCGATTGCGTCAAGCGCACTGTCTACATCACCTAGATCAAGTTTAAACTGATCGTTGCTGATTGTTAGGCTGTTTCCGCCATCATCGTTACCGTCTTGGTTGATGTTAAAATCTGCACCAAATGTTAAGCCTGTGTCTGTTGTGATACTTGGCTTGATGTTAATATCACCATCCATTGCTGTTGATGTTGTTCCGTCGTTGTCCTGGTATGACCATTCCATGTCGCCGCCGATAGTAACGTCAGCCATAACAGGTGTTGTCAATACTGCTAGTAGTGCAGTAGTTGCGAGTAGTCTTTTCATTGTCTTAAATTTCCTTTGAGGGTTAGTTTACAGTATTCTTCTACTGTTATTTGTTATCTTATCATGCTTGCAAAAAGGTGTATGTACACGAATAGCTTGGCGAAAACATAACAAGGATATTTATAAGTATTATACTAAAGATTTTTGTCAAAAGCAACCTTAAAGTTGTTTTTTTACAATGGTGTTGCAAATTTGCAACAGTTTATAAACTCATAATTTTTGCCATTTCTGGATAAGTTTTTACAAAATTTTGATTGCGCCTAATATCAATAGCGTCAATATTACGCCAAAATTCTTTATTCAAGTTATGATAAGTATTTTCTTTTAGTTTATTAGATACTTCTCTGACTCTTTTATATGGGCTAGAATCCAGGTAGTCAATGATGTGTTTTCTTTTATCAACTGGGATATTGTATATACTAAAGTATTCTGGACCATCTACATAATTCAATTCATGTCTAAAATTTAGTTTATCTCCATAACTCATTGTTTCTGTTAAATCTAACACATTTATCAAACTGACTGTAGTAAAAAAGTCAATTCTGTATTTGTTTCTATCTAATTTTGAAAAATTTTCTAAATTTAACTTTACTTTTTCCCATGCTACGCCATTACGTTCGTATTCAAACTTTTCTCCGATATTATCAATGCTTAATGTAAATGCTACATTATCAAATTCATTAAGCACTTCTAAGTGTTTCTCGGGAAAAATAGTACCGTTTGTATTATAATGAATTTTTACATCTTTTTTTCCTAGATTTAATAATTTTTCTAACATTTTTAGATGTGTGTGATCTAGTAAAGGTTCACCGCCTTTCATTGAAATATGTTCTATATCATCAAAATGTTCGATCTGATTAATCCAGAAATCTTTACCAGCATCGAACGTGTAATCTATCTCGTGAATACTTGGAACATTTTGATATTTTTTGTCTTCTGCATACCACGCACTACTAACTCCATTGTAACAAATGCGACACTTTAGATTGCATTGAAATCCAATTTTTAGATCTAGACTTTTAATTTTTGATTCTTGAAAAATATCTGTAGTATAATACTCTCTATTGTGTATTGATTTATCCCTCTGTCTTTTACTTGTAATTCCGAGTTTTTCTTTTTGCCAACATTTTCCGCAAACCTCTGGATAACCACCATTAATAAAATCTTGTCTTATCTGCTGAAACAACTCACTTTGGTATGCTGCATCTAATGTTGTATTTTTGATATTAGGATAATTAGGATTAGTTTGTATTATGCAGCAAGGTTTAATGGTACCATCAACATCGACTTCGACATTTATAAACGGAGTAATACAAAAACTATCTGGTCTTTCAAAAACAGTAATAGATCCGGTCTTTTCAAAATTTATATCGTTATTGCAAAATTCATGAATATACTTTCCAACATTTTTATCATTGCTTTTAATATGTACAAAGAAAGTAGGTATATCAAGCAAGTGAATTATTTCATAAAAATGCTTCCATACTGATTTATCTGTTTTCTTGTATGCAGTGAACACAATTTGTTCGTCTGGTGCATATTCATCTTTTTTAATCGCAAGTAAATCATTATACATTGCATCATAAGGCTGGTCATAATATTCACTTATTTCTTTTTCAAAGATGATCACGGATTCTACTCCATTGTATGTGTATCTCGTCAGCAAACCATTCTGTATAACTCATACGATTTAACCAGTTGTGTCTATCAGGTTTGCTTAACCACGAGTCCATTTTTGTGCTAACGTCCCAGGCTAAACTACTTTCACTAACAACAGCAGGTACACCATGTATAATGCTAGTAATGCCAGCGTTGCTGCTATGACTAACAGTAAAGTGTGTGTGCTTGAGCATATGCTCTAAATCAAAACTGTCATAGGTTTGCTGCACATGCTTGGGTATGTTCCAAGTGACACCTTGATCTTTGTACCACTGCATGTCGCATGCCCAGTGTAGCGACTCTCTGTAGCGAGGATGACTGCGAACAACTATGGGCTTGTCTGTGACTTTGCGTATCTCTGCAATGGTGTTGCGATAGTATGTATCCATATCAGGCATACCACGCCACTGTTCACTGTAGCCATGCTGCCCGCATATTAGTATATACTCGCCATCCTGCTTCCAAGGTTGTAGTATGATGCCAAACTTTTTTACTCTGTCGCCGGGCATGTAAGCATCCACGGCAAAGTCTGCATCTCTGTTGATCCCGTTTATACCCAACTTCCAAGTTGTGTTGCGTATAAGCCCGCCCACTTCTATGACAATGACTGGCTTGTTCTGTGCGCAGTAGTGATCCCATACTCGTTTGTTAGCACCCATCTTGCCGTACCACAACACACTCCATATAAGAGCAGCGTCAGCATCCAAGTCATTTTCAACAAGTGTGTCTGTTTGTTGTATAGCATCCACTAGTTGCGGATATACTTCTTGTGCATTGTTGGGCAAGTTACCAGGAAAGTGTGAAATTTTCATTGTGTATTTCTAAACCTATAAATAGTTATATGCGCACATTATCAGTATTTACCTCATGGCATCCTCAAGGATATAAAAAATACGGCGAGCAGTTTATCCAAGGATACAATGCTAACTGGCCTAAAGAAGTTCCTCTTACAATATATCCAGAGGACCACAATCCAAGTGTACAGGGTAATCATAGTATTACACTTTACGATCAACGAACAACCTTGCCAGACCTTAAGGCTTGGCAAGAACGACACAAGAACAATCCACACGCACACGGACACAACAAGGACAAAACTAAAAAAAGTTTTCTCTGGGATGCAAGTCGTTTTGCTAACAAAGTATTTGCACTGTGGCACTTTGCAGAACACTGTGACACAGACATTTTCATTTGGTGTGATGGTGATGTAAGAACACATACACCTATGACCTTGGAGTTTTTGCACAGCATTGCTCCCAGCGAGAATCAACTTGCGACATACCTAGGACGCAAGACTTGGCCTGAGTGTGGTTGGATGATGTTTAATCGTAATCATCCAAAGTTTTCTGAGTTTATGGAGCAATGGCGTTGGATCTACGAAAGTGATGACATTTTTGAACATGAGGAATACCATGACAGTTTTATCTTTGGTGAGCTAGTTGAGGATTTCAAAGCAGTGGGCGTAGAGTTTAACGACTTGGGTGGACCTAATCAAAGTGGGCATGTGTTTATCAACAGTGTGTTAGGTGCTTACATGGATCACTTAAAGGGCTTTAGAAAAGAAGTAGGCAAAAGTCTCAAAGGTGATATTGTTGGCGGCTTTCAGCATGATGCAGAATGGTGGAAAGATTTGCGTCAGGTAACAAAAGACCAGATACGCCAAGAGAAACTAAAAAATCCTCACGAATATGATGCGCCACAACAGCAAAAAAGTGAGGGTATAAAAAAATGGAAGAGCTAAAGTTTGAACAAGATTTATACCAGGACAACGGTGAGCTTGTTTATTCACATGATGGTCTAGGCATTAATCAAATACATAAGCATTACGCTTATATGCAAGACTTCTTTCCTAAAACACAGGGCAGAACTGCAATTGATGTTGGCTGTCGCTTTGGTGAATACACACACTACTTGCTTAAACATTTTGATAGTGTAAAATGCTTTGAACCTCGTAGACAAACACTGGTAGGTCATTTTAATAGAAACATTCCTAAATCTCGTGTGCAAGTATGGAACTGTGGCATTGGAGACAAACAAGAGTTTGTAAACATGAATGGTGGTGCAATACACAAAGACGACACTGTGGAAATTCGACCCAGTAAGTATAGAACAGATGTACCTGTTTATACACTTGACAGTTTCGAGTTTGATAGTGTAGACTTTGTTAAAGTAGATGTCGAAGGCTATGAACTTAAAGTATTACAAGGCGCACTAAAAACAATAGAAAAATATAAACCCATGATAGTAATCGAACAAAATGGCGGCGACATTAAGTATGGCTGGGCAACAGAAGAAAATCAAGCAGGCACTTTTTTAGAAACATTAGGCTACGCTAACACTGGTGTATGGAAAAATGATTTTGTGTTTGAGTATAAAGGATAAACGATGAAATACTTTATTATGGGAGACAGTTGGGGAGTCGGTGAATATTGTCTTACTAATAATTCTTTAACAGAAATGGAATCAGTGGCAAACACAGGACTAGATTACTATCTTTGTAAACTAGGACATACTGTTACAAATATAAGCGCCGGTAGTGCTGGAAACTTTGGTCAGTTAAGGCATGCATATCATACATTGATGGAAAATAGTGATTATGATTTTATTATTTGGTTTCATACAGAGTCTCTAAGAGATATTATTCAAATTTGTATTGATGATCCTGCCGAACAACAAATAGAGTTTCCAGATTTTGTTATGCATACTAACTTTCGCAGTGTATCAAATTACATAGATATGCAAAATTATAACTATGCAGAAAACTTATATTTAGAATATAATATTCCTTTTATTGTAATAGATGGACAAAGTCCAATGAATAAAAACATAGGCAATTATACTTTTGTTAAACACAGCATACCTTGGATGAAGGAACTACTGCAATTAAAGATAGATCCACCACTTTTTAGTGCTTTTGGTTGGCAAAAAGTACAGACTATACTAAAACATTATAATATAACTGAAAAAGATTTTATATTAGAAAATTTAGATGATTTAGATCAGGCTGAGAATGTGATTAACCTATTAAAAGCAAGTGATCTGTTCCCGGATAATAGCCATCCATCAAGAAAGTGTTTTGAAAAATTAGCACGTCGAATAGAGGAGTTAAAATGAGCAATTTGAGTGTAATACAGAATGTAACAGAAGTGCGCAGTGATCCATTTCCATATGTATGCGTAGAAGGTGCAATGCCTGATAGACTGTACAGAGAACTAGAAGCAACATTTCCAGAGGATATGATTGTTAAACACACACAGCCGCATGATGGCGGTATTACATATCGCTTTAAGTGTAAGGAAGCAAAGACATGGCAAGTGCCTGCTATTTGGCAAGACTTTTTTGCATATCACACAAGTCCAGAATACTTTCGTGCATGTGCAGAACTATTTGCTCCACATATTGTTCAAGCATATGGTGAAGAGTTTTACGAAAATTTAAAAACAAAACCAGTTAGTGTGCGTGATGTGGACAACAGTGGACACTATGTTACAGACTGTCAGTTTGTCGTGCATGAGCCTGTGGATCAAACAGGCACAAGCCGCACACCACATGTTGATAACCCTGTAGAAATATATGCTGGACTGCTATACATGCGCAAGCAAGCAGACATGGCAGCAGGTGGAAACTTTACAGTGCATCGTGTAACAGGAGAAATCACAGAAGTAAACAAGAGCCTGGGCAGACAAGTGGACAACAGTTTGCACGAGCCTGTGTTTGAAGTTCCTTATCGTGCAAATAACTTTTGCATGTTCTTAAATGTTAAAGACAGTGTACACAGTGTTACACCTCGCATTGCTCCTGTAGAGCGCAGACACAGCATTAACATTATTGGCGAATTCAACGGCACAGGTAAGATGTGGAAGGTGCGGGAGATCAAAAACTAATGGCATTTAACAATATAATGCAGTTAGCAACTGCACACATCAGCAAACAGTTACCTCAAGGCGCAACAGTAGTTGAATGGGGCAATCAGCGTTTTAGATACAGTGAAGGATGGTTAAATGAATGTGAAAAAATATCAGGACGAGTACATAGACGACCCACTAACTTTGTATGGGAATACTTTGAAGACCTCGGATTTAGTGACTATCTTGCTATTGACATTAACACTGAACTTCGTGCTATTGCTATGGACCTTAATTTCATACTAAAAGACAAGTACAACTACACAACACAGTTTGATTATGTAACAAACAATGGCACAGGAGAACACATCTTTGATCAGCGTACAGTGTTTGAAAACATGCATAACCTGTGCAAGCCAGGCGGCATTATGATTAATGTGCTGCCATTTGCTCCATGGTTCAATCACTGTTTCTACAGTTTTCATCCAGGTTTGTTTCGTGACATCGCTGCAGCAAATGGATATGAATGGCAGTTTATGTGGTTAGCACAGAACACAGGCAAATACATTGATTGCCCAACAGGCATGGATAGTTGGACACACTATGAGCAAAAGAAACCTCGTGCGCCCGTCAGTGAACTAGAAAGAGCATATGATGAACTACATGCTAGAGATGGTAAAGCGCAAAATGTAAGTATTGTTACAGCATATCGTAAGATTAGTGACAAGCCATTTCAAATTCCATTCCAGGGTCGTTATGTAAATGATGTAGTGGGTGAATTAAAAACAGAATACAGTGAAACTAACATTGATGTAAGGCAAGCAGATCACAGGAGCGCAAATTACTAATGTTCGTTACTACCAATAAAAAACTAGGATTTATACATATACCTAAATGCGGCGGATCTAGTATAAGTTCGGCGTTTCGTCATGGCGAAAAAGGTCCTAACAAAAATAATCATCAAGATCCGTGGTCACCATGGTATCCTTGTGATACCCATGCACACTATTCTAAAATTCAAAGATCAAACATAGAACTACCTGAGACTTGGTTTACTACAGTGAGAAATCCTTTTGCAAGATATCACAGTTGGTACTATTATCAAATTGCTTGGCATAAAAAGCGGATCAATGGCGAACTTAAACTTAAAACACTGTCAGTACAAGAAATGCAACAGCAAGTTGACCTATTAGAAGATCTAGGTATAAAAGGTACACTGTTAAATTTAGATGATGTAGTAGCTCAAGGAGTTCCTAAACAAGTTTCTAAACCCCAGTATGATTGGATAAGTGGATGCCCAAATATAGAATGGTTTAAATTAGAAGAAATTCAAAAGTGCTATAAATGGCTTGCTAAAATGGGATGTAATGTAGAATATTCACATGTGAAGAAAAATCCTAAAAATCTAACTTGGCAAGAAGAATTTGATGATGAAATGATAGAATACATACAACAGCGTTACGCAATAGACTTTCAAAAGTTTAATTATGAACTTGTACTATAATACTCAGAATAGTGAAAGTAAATGTAATTGGGTAATGCGCAGTCTACTTAAAGGTTGGGCGAGCTCACGTCCTGTGTATACAAGAGACGAAATAGATCTTACTCCAAGTCATTTCTGGGGATTTATTCAAGACAATGAACAGAGAATACAGGCACTAGAAGCAGCAGGCATTGACTGGTACTTTTGGGATATGCCTTACTGGGGCAGATGGCAAGAACACATGGATAAAGGATACTATTGGCGTGTTAGTAAGAATAGTGTGCATTATCGTAAGACACAGGATTATCCCAGTGATAGATTTGCACAATGGAATGTCACACCTAAAGAATATACCACAGGCAGAAAAATACTAATTTGTCCTAGCAGTGAAACAATGACAAGATATACTACAGGCATGGATGTAAAGATGTGGGTGCAGATGGTTACAATGGCACTACAAAAGCATACAGATAGATATATAGAAGTAAGATATAAGCCGAGAGCAAATGGCACTAGTGGCCCAGCCGCTGCAACTATTCCTTTTGAAGAACAAGCAAAAGATACACATTGCGTAGTAACATGTGTAAGTTTGGCTGCAATAGATGCACAAATGTTAGGAATTCCAACTATATGTAATCCTGCAAGTTTTGCAGCAGATATAAGTAGTACTAAGTTAGAAGAAATAGAAAACCCCAAACGTGTTAATAGACAGCAATGGTTTAACAATCTTGCCTATAGTCAGTTTACACATGATGAAATAGAAAGCGGACTAGCACAAGAATGCCTAACTTAATTGTATTTGACACCAACAGACGGCTTACTAAAGAATTTACAATTGCGTTTGCTCGCGGCGTGATAAGAAACAGACACACAACAACCGGCAAGTGGGAAGTAAAGCATGTGCCTATAGAGCAATACCTACAGTCAGGAATGCCCGCTAACACAGATGCAGTTGCAACACTGGGCATACTGCGTGGCACTGGACTAATGCTAAAAGAAGCAAAAGCCAAAGGCATAGACTATTACTATATGGATCATGCTTATTACAATCCTGGATACGGCGGTAAAGGATATTTGCGCATTACAAAAAATGGACATGCTTGTACTACACTTAGAGATGTAGATAGTAAAGCATTTGATTCATTTGAAAAATATTCTCTACAACCATGGCGCCCTAACGTACAGCGTGGCAAAAAGATACTTGTGCTTCCGCCTACAGATGCAGTGGGTTGGTTTTTCAATGACAGAGATTGGGAACAGCGCACAGTTGCAAAAATTCGTGAGCATATGCCTGATGCCGAAATTGTTGTTAGACGCAAACCAGGCGAGCCTGTAGTTGACGAGCGTGGATTTTTGCTTCATTTGCATACATCTGAGGAAGTAAAGAATTATCCTCCGCTTGAAGAACAACTTGCAGATAGTTTTTGTGTAGTTGCGTATAACAGTATGGTAGCACTGCAAGCAACACTTATGGGTATTCCTGTAATTACTAGTGGCAATAGTTGTTGCACTCGTATAAGTTTTAGCGTTGAGAGTCTGGCAAATCCTGAACTGTTTGACATAGAGCCTGCAGTAAGATCAAAAGTTGTATGGTGGTTAGCACATAACCAGTGGAAGCGGCGCAGCATTGAAGAGGGTGGCGCCTGGGAAAAATTGCAGGAAATATACTAATGCCTTTATTTACAAGCAAACCCATAATAGTCAGATCCCAAGGTTTTAACTCTGCAGAGGAAGTTCCAGGACTTGATGACCTGGCTAGAGATGGACATTTTGATGTAATAGATATGATTAAAAAAAATCTTATGAACCCCAGTCTCTGCTTACAACTTGTTGATACAAAACAAGCAAGTAAAGTAGCATTTGTTGAAGAAAATAGTATAAAGAGAATGATTGCAGTTCGTGGCTGGAAAATAATTCAGCAGTTAGGGCAAGGAAAAGATGGAACAACTTATTTTGCTAGTAGATATGGCGATGAAAATGCAACTCATATTTTAAAATTGTTAACACAATATGGTAAAACTTATCATAACCATTCCCAAATATTTGATGCAACGATAAAAAGAATTAAGTATACGCCGCTACACAGTGCGCTTATTAAGCAGGAATTTGATACAAACAATCATTTTACACACTATGGTTGCAGTAAACCATTTAAACATATTAAACAGGTTCCATTTGAAGTACACAAAGCATTAAGCACTATATGTAAAATGAACTCTTGGTGTATTAAAAATACAGGATTTGTCTTTTGGGATTTAGGTTACGGCAACGGTAGAAATTTTATGATGGATTCCGAAGGCACAATAAAGTGGGTTGACTACGGTGGAGCAGGTATGCTACAATGTACTAACTTTGAAGATGTCTATAAAACTTTTGATTATTTACCTGATTGTACAATACAACCAATGAATGGCAAAAAAAGTTTAGTAAAAGGAACAAGTGATTTCGTTATGGCTCAGTTTTTATTAAACTATGAGTTTTGGAGTCAGCCAACAACTACGGCAGATTTGTACAGCAGCATGCTTCAAGTAAAGTCTGAAGTTATTCCGGAAATAACAAAATGGGTATTGCCTAACATATTAAGTACAAAAGTAACTCGTGAACTATATGCGAATTTTAAAGATTCTAATTGGCTCCAGGACACAACTTGGGAAAACGTAGGGAAATATTTTGATGCAAACACTTGAACGAGCAGACATTGAAAGTATTAATTTTGGTGGACACAACAGTCCAATAACACAAGTGCGTGGATATCAAAACTATGATATCAGCGATGAACAGGTATTGCCTTTAAACAATCCAGGAACAAAGCGTCCTTGGGTGGATACAAAAATAAAAAGTGCAGACTTTGGACGTATATTTTTAGAGCTACGCCCTAGAAGTTATGCTGACTTTGGTAGTAACCTAGGTTACTATGTGTTTAAAGCAGCACAAGAGTTTGATGTACGCAGTGTAGGCATAGACTATAATATGGAATATATTGGTGTATGTGAAACATTAAAGCAACGACACCGTGCTACACTAGCAACATTTAAACACACTAACTTAGAGACATGGTGCTTGGACTCAGACCATTACGATTTTATGACAGTGTTTAATGTTATTCATCATTTGTACAATCGTACAGAACGCTACATGGACATGGGTAAACTAATCAGAGACTTTGCAAACAAAGCAAGTGTAATATTATTTGAAGTACCCACAGAGAAAGATAAAAAAGGTCATAAATGGACAATGGATACTGGTTACAGTGAGGCATTGTTTGTAGAGACTGCACAAGATATTTTTAGCAGTGTAGAACACATGCAGGGACAAACAGAACATCGTCCTTATTACTTGTGTAAGGTTTAACTACTGTATAGGTTAATTACTTCTTTTTTCCATATATGATCATATTCACAATCACGCATGTTCTCAAACCACGGACCACCTTCAGTATAGTGTAGCACCTTTGGTGTACCATCTACACCTTCTTTGTAATGTCCTACTAACCAGTTCCATTCAGGCCCTAGTTCACCAATCTCACTGTCATCGCACCATTCAAAGCGGTGTAAGTATGCACCTGTTTCAGTGTTTACAGTTTCCAAGTCTAGGTTCTTGCAACTAGGATGCGCACAATTGAATACCATAAAGCTCGACCAGTTCTTACGAGGATATTGTAACTGCATCTGTCCATCCATCTTTAATCCTTCTGGTGGATTGTAGTCATGCTTTACTACCCATACTGCTTTACTTTCATCTCTAAATCCATTATTAAATAAATGATGTGCATCTGTTAAAAACACCATATCACTATCACAGAACACTGCTAGTCCTTTGTAGTTGTTTAGGTGTGGAATAAGAAAGCGTGTAAATGTAAATTCAGTACTGGCAAGTTTGTCTACTTCACGCCAATAAAGTTTTTGCTCACGCAATTCATTTTGTTTAAGAGGAATAACATTTACAAACTCTTTGTATGTGCGTCTTAGTATTGAATGTTCGCATACTTGATATGCAATATCTTCACGGCTATCCCAGCCAACATATATATTGTTCATAGG
>Ga0206130_10006735_pt1 | contig 13010 bp, 12 predicted proteins | sample Helgoland_Spring_9_FD_148637 | JGI IMG/M metagenome (GOLD analysis project Ga0206130, IMG submission 148637) | Pelagic subsurface seawater microbial communities from Kabeltonne, Helgoland, North Sea - Helgoland_Spring_Bloom_20160512_1 | ecosystem: Environmental > Aquatic > Marine > Epipelagic ... | reverse complement strand
GGATCGGATGTTCCATGTCAAAAGTACCAGGTGACCAGCCTAGAAGATACATATCAAATGCATCTTCACGTAGCTGCGGCCAGTAATCACGAACGGGGCCGGTGCTAAGTTCAGCATTCAGACCCACAGCCGCAAACATCGATGCCGCCGCACGACATAGTGCCTCATCGTTGATGTAACGATCATTAGGGCATTTCAGGCCAAAGCTAAACCCATTTGGATAACCCGCCTCGGTCAAAAGGGCCTTAGCGCGCTCCGGGTCATAGGCTGGGCGAGTTGAATTGGCTTCGGAATAGCCTGATATTCCCGCTGGAACCAATTGTGAGGCGCCGTCGATCTTGCCCCTGAAAAGCACCCGGTCAATGGACGCTATATCGATAGCATGGGCGGCCGCTTGACGAACGCGAACATCCTGAAACGGGTTCGCCCCAGTGACGTCGGACGAATAAAGCAGTTCTTCGTGTTCATGCCCAAAACCAAACATGATCACCCGAGTTTCTTCGCCCTCGAGAACTTTAAACCCGTTACGGCCTTCGACCTGCGCGACGTCCTGCAAAGGAATTGGCTGTATAAAATCAATCTCGCCCGACAACAAGGCAGCAAGGCCAGTTGCTGCGTTTCCAATTGGAGTGAATATTGCTTCGGTAATATTGTGCTCAGCTGCACCCCACCATCCGGCATTTGGGGCCAAAACAGTTTTGATTCCGGGATCGCGGCTGGCGACCGTAAACGGGCCTGTGCCGTTCACGTTCATGGTGGCAAAGTTTTCAGCATCGCGAGCAGGCAGTTCTGCTCCATTCGCTTCGGCCCAACCTTTGTCGAGAATCATAAAGTTAGCGATAGAATCTGGAAATAATGGGTTTGGAGCATTGGTGACGAAATCAATGGTGTAATCATCAACCACTCGAACCTCTTTTACTGGTGCGAACCAAGATCTCACATCAGCTGCTTCGCTCGATGCGCGCTCATAGGAAAACATGACGTCCTCCGAATTGAAGAGAGATCCGTCCTGGAAAGTCACACCTTCGCGCAGGTTGAAACGCCACCCATTTTCATCGGTTAGAGGTTCCCAAGATTGAGCGAGCGAGCCTTCAATGGACATACCCTGATTCCGGCGCACAAGACCTTCATAGATATTGTTTAGAAACGAAAGAACGGGAGCAGAGTTTACTGCGTGTGGGTCCATTGTTTGCGGATCGGTATTCGATGCCCAGCGAAATGTTTCGGCGGAAGCACTAAATGCCGTTAAGCTCATTGCGCCACCAATAAAGGCTAGTTTTAGTATTTTCATTACTTTCTCCCTCGTTGTTAAACAGTATTGCTTACTTTCAGATTTGATTATGCGGGCCTACCCGTGAATAGTCCATGTTTTGATTTAATAGGCTTGTCAGCTGGTCGTCAGTATTAAAGGCCTGAGACACCAAACGCCCCCTTCCTCGGATTTCGATAGCTTCGCCTGCGGCAATCTCAACCCAGTCCTCACATCCATTTTCAAGGGGTTCGGACGAAATAATATGGCCATCTTCGCATCTTTTTACGAATAGGCTTGGGGCTAATCGATCAGATGCCATCCGTGCAGCAAATAGTCGTTTCCCGTCGGACCAGCATGCGGCGAAACGCATGTAGGGGCGTTCACCTTGTTCTTGAGCGAGCTTTTGCACCATTCTTACAGCGCGCTCCATAGCGTTTATGGGATCTTGCTCCAACCCAAGGCCCAGAGCTATAAGAAAAATTGCTTCGCTCTCTGTCGCGCCATAGCGGAATTCGTACAGCTCAGCTGGAATCAATGCATCCAAATCTTGCCGAAATTTTGCATGTCCTCCAGCCTGACCGTTATGCATAAAACACCATTTCCCTACAGAAAACGGATGGCAATTATTGCGTGATGTAGCCATTCCTGTGGACGCTCGGACATGCGCCAAGAATAAGCCCGATCGTGTGTGACGTGTAAGCTGTTTCAGATTTGCATTCGACGCTATCGTCGCTTGCTCGAGCTGTCTGAATTCGAAGGTCGCCTATTGGCGCTAGAACGCGCCACACAAGGACCCACAGATGAATAAAATCACAACTTCGGTTTATGAAAACCTAACCCCGAAGCAGCGGGTTGTTGCTAGCATCGAAGCAGAACCCAGGGGGGATGCTGCCGAACGTAAAAGGCTGATACAGACTTGCCCCAAAGTGACTTACCGCCAAACCGATGCGAAGTTTTCTGAAACTATGGATCGGTTGTTGATCACGGCTGTGGCAATTGAATGTGAATTGCGGGGCCACGCGCTATCTTTTCTATTTGTCATGCGAAACGCATCCGAAGAATACGCACACATTCTTGCAAGCCAGTGCTGACATTCGCGAGGCTTGGCGCATGACGATTACAAATATGGACATTGACCCTGAAGCCATGAGAAAAGCAGGCCCCCCAGCAAATCCCATTCTTGAGATTATTGACGACATGGCGCCAAAGCCTAAAAAAAGTGGCGTTGGAAAAGTGGTGGCCGAATTGGAAGAGCCCGAAGCGATTCCACCCAAACCGGATCGTTTCATGGCTTACGTCGATACCCCGCTCATGCAGTAAATCCTCCACATTACGAAGAGAAAGCGGAAATCGAACATACAGCATTACTGCAAGTTGGATGACTTCAGGGCTGGTTTTGAAGTAGCGGAATGAAGAATGTTCGTCATTCGGCATGGTTACAAATAGCCCTGCCCGCTTCAAGCAAGTTTAATCTGACAATTGCTCTAACGGAGTGGTTCAATTTCTGTGCAGAATAATGATTGACTTGAGGTGCCTTTTACGGGTGTTCAAGTTTGTCTGACAACACCGGAAATGAGTTGGAAACTCGGCATAGCGAATTGACCCCATACATTGGGTGCGTTCATTTTTGACACCATGCGCCATCGTTCGCAGAGCTTTTCTGACAAGCTGAAATAAACCACATCCCATCGAGTGCGGCATTGATATCTGGCAGCGGTACCTCAGTTTCAATTCCTGAAATAAGATCCGCAGCATCGCTATAAAGATTTGCAAAACCTTCCAAATATCCTTCGGGGTGACCCGGAGGGATGCGGGCCCAGCGGTCAGTTCCATGACCGATTCCGGGACCGCCGCGCGTTAGTATCTGTGTTGCGCTCCCAAATTTTGTAAATTTCATTTTATTAGGGTTTTCTTGGTACCATTCGATGCTCCCTTTTTCGCCATAGATGCGCAGACTCAAGCCATTCTCCCGCCCAACGGCGACCTGACTGGCCCAGATCATCCCTCGCGCCCCGCCATTGAAACGCAAAAGGATGTGCGCGTTGTCGTCTACTTGACGACCTTCGACAAAACTGTGCAATTCAGCCGAAAGCGCCTCAGTTTCAAGCCCCGCCACAAAAGACAGTAGATTAAAAGCATGGGTTCCGATATCGCCGATTGCTCCCGCCCCTGCGCGTTTCGGGTCGGTGCGCCAGTCGGCCTGCTTGTTTTGTGTGTCGTTGGTAAGCCAATCTTGTGTGTATTCAGCCTGAATCACACGTAATCGGCCCAAATCACCGCGCTCAACCATTTCGCGGGCTTGCCGTATGAGTGGATAACCCGTGTAATTGTGGGTCAGTATGAACTTTGCCTTAGATACATTTGCCGCAGCCTTGATCATGCCGGCATCTTTTTGTGTCGCGGCAAGAGGCTTGTCGCAGATTACATGAATTCCTGCGTTCAAAAATGCGATTGCGGGGCCTGCATGCATATGGTTTGGCGTGACGATAGCGACGGCGTTAATACCGTCTGTGCGCGCCGCCTCAGATTTAGCCATCTCCTCGTAGTTGGCATAAGCGCGATCAGGCGCGATGCCCAAGTCAGCCGCTGATGCAGCCGCTCGTTCTGGATCTGATGACAACGCGCCAGCAACAAGTGTCCATTTACCATCAAGCCGTGCGGCAAAGCGGTGTACACCACCAATGAAAGCGCCTTGGCCACCGCCGACCATGCCTAGTCTCAAGGGTGTCATAGACCCAACATCCGCTTAATTTGCGCATCGTCGCGCGATCCACCCGAGAAATCGTCAAAGGCTTTGCCAGTTGCTTCAATTAAATGGCTTTCAATGAAATGTGCACCCTCGGCTGCGCCTTGTTCGGGCGCCTTTATGCAACATTCCCATTCAAGAACAGCCCAACTATCATAGCCATACTGAGTGAGTTTTGAGAAAATTCCCGAGAAATCCACTTGTCCATCACCAAGCGAGCGAAACCGGCCCGCGCGTTCGGTCCAATTTTGATAACCAGAATAGACGCCTTGGCGGCCAGTCGGATTGAACTCCGCATCCTTAACGTGGAAGGCATTAATTCGGTCATGGTACAAATCTATGAATTGCAGGTAATCGAGTTGCTGCAGCAGAAAGTGAGATGGATCATAATTGATCATAGCGGCTTCATGACCGCCGCAAGCATCGACGAACATTTCGAAGGTAGTGCCGTCAAATACATCCTCACCGGGGTGAATTTCAAAGCCGATGTCCTGTCCATTATCCTTGTAATGGTTAAGAATTGGCGTCCACCGTCGACCCAACTCCGCAAATGCTTCCTCGACTAGACCGGCCGGACGCTGCGGCCAAGGATAGAGAAACGGAAAGGCGAGGGAGCCAGTAAAGCTGACTGTGTGATTAAGACCGAGTTTTTTTGAGGCAATTGCAGCTTTCATCATCTGGTCAATTGCCCACTCTTTGCGCGCATCGGGCTTACCATGAAGCTGTGCGGGGGCGAAAGCATCAAACGCTTCGTTATAGACTGGATTAACGGCCACAAGTTGGCCCTGAAGATGCGTAGAAAGTTCGGTTATTTCAACACCTGCGTCGGCACATATGCCTGTGATTTCATCGCAATAAGTCTGGCTTTCAGCAGCTTTCTCAAGATCAAAGAGGCGCGAGTCAAATGTTGGGATTTGAACACCCTTATAGCCGAGTCCAGCAGCCCAATTGGCTATTTCACTTAAAGAATTGAAAGGGGCATCGTCGCCTGCAAATTGCGCAAGAAACAGCCCGGGCCCTTTGATTTGTGTTCCCATATTTTTCTCCAGTCTAGTTTTAGTTTTATTCAGGTTCGTCTGTGGGGATTTCCAAATGTTGCATTAATGGCATCCCTGGGTCTTGAAGTTGCTGCATGGCAGCTCTCGCTAGAAAGCGCCCCGCACGGCCGACATCCTCCAGTTCAACGATGATGTTTTCACGAAACATTTTTAGGATGGGGATCACTTCTTTGCCGTAGACGTCAATATCACGGCCCAATATGCGACTGTTTTTTTCTATCGCGACAATGGCAGCGATAGCAGCCTTGGATGAGGTGCAAATCACTGCGTCAAGCTCAGGAGATTGTTCCAATCTACGCATGACCCAATGTTGAATATCATCCGACGATTGATCACTGTCGACCTTCTCAGAAATGCGATAAGAGATGCCCAATCGCTTGCTTTCTTGCTCCAAACCAAGAACCATATCCTGCGAGTAATTTTGATTTAGGGGTGGCAGGATTGCTAGGATGTTCTTGCGGCCCCGTGCAACCAATCTTTTTAGCGCCATGCTTATGAATGCAATGTTGTCGTAGTCGTAATAGGCGTGCTGGTCGAACCATTTGGTGCGCCCGTGAGTCACAAATGGGAACTTATGTTTCAGCAAGTAGGCGACGCGCTCATCGTTCGGTTCGGTCATGTTAAAAATGACTGCGTCAGATGAATGTGTTTCAACAATATATTTTATTGGTCGAAGTGGGTTTTCATCCGGAAACCAAGGCAAAACATTGAGATGAAACTGTGTGCCACGTAATTCTTCAGCTATTGAATTGGTCAATTTGGATGCATTGTTCATCACGTCCCCTTCGGCGGGGATAACCAGCGTAATCACATTCGTTCGGCCTGTCCTCAGGCGTAATCCAGCGCGGTTTGGGACATAACCAATGACATCAGCAATCCGGTTCACGAGGTCCTTGGTGTCGCGGCCAATATCTGGTGCATCACTGAGCGCACGAGAAACGGTTGCCACCGCCAAGCCACTAATTCGAGCAATTGTTTTTAGGGTTGGCCGTTCTCGAGAATCAACCATTTCTCGGAGATCGTCGTCACTCAACTTTGCTACTTCCAACGCGAATCTCTTCATTCAAATTGTTCCTAATTACCAACTGGCCATGCGCTTACAAAATATAGTCTCAGTCTGCCTATAATCAGTCTGCCTATAATCAGTCTGCCTATAATCAGTCTGCCTATAATCAGTCTGCCTATAATCAGTCTGCCTATAATCAGTCTGCCTATAATCAGTCTGCCTATAACAAGACAGGCCCCAATATTGCCGTGGCGAAATGCTTCAATGTATCTACATTAGGAAATTTTTACAGGATTAAAAAATTACTTGCAAGTGATTTCTAAATCGTTATAGAAATATCTGTAACGATTTAGATAGGGAGGAATGATCGTGAAACTAACAACAAAACTATTGACTGCGACTGCGATTGTCGCTGCAACCAGCGCATCCGCTGGAGATCTCGAAGTGATGCATTGGTGGACATCAGGTGGCGAATCTGCTGCTGTTAGCGAATTAGCCAAAGCGTTTGACGCGACCGGAAACACATGGGTTGACGCTGCGATTGCTGGTGGCGAGTCCGCACGTTCAGTAATGGTTAGCCGTCTAATCGGTGGCGATCCAATGGGGGCATTCCAGTTCAACCATGGCCGCCAAGCAGAAGAGCTAATTGAGGCAGGTCTGTTGCGCGACATCACAGATATCGCTGAAGCTGAGGGTTGGAAGGACATTATTAATCCGCCATCGCTGTTGGATGCCTGTACTGTTGATGGGCGCATCTATTGTGCCCCTGTGAATATCCACTCTTGGCAGTGGATTTGGTTGTCGCACAAAGCATATGCTGATGCTGGCCTAGACGTGCCGGCCGACTGGGATGAATTTGTTGCCGCTGCTCCTATGCTAGAAAAAGCAGGCAAATTACCACTCGCAATGGGTCAGCAAGGCTGGCAACAAAGCGGCTTGTTCAATGTTTTGTTTGCTGCATTGGTTCCGAACGAGGTGTTCTTGTCAGTTTATGATGACAAAGATGCCGAAGTTGCCACTGGCGCAGACGTTGGACGGGTTTTTGCAGCAGCGGCTGATGCTCGCGCGATGGCTTCTGGCTCGAATGTTCAAAACTGGAACGACGCAACAAACCTTGTGATCACTGGGCAGGCAGGTGGTCAGATTATGGGCGACTGGGCTCAAGGTGAATTTGCCGTTGCAGGACAAGTTGCTGGTACTGATTATAGTTGTCTGCCAGGTCTCGGAGTAACTGAGCTTTTGAGCACAGGCGGTGACGCGTTTTACTTCCCAGTTTTGTCTGACGAAGCAGAAATTGCAGCTCAATCCGAACTTGCAGCGCTCATGCTGCGCCCTGCAACTCAGGTGGCATTCAACCTGGCCAAAGGTTCATTACCAGTCCGTGGTGACATCGACTTGTCCACCGCTAACGATTGCATGCAAAAAGGTTTGGCGCTTTTGGCTGACGGTGCATTGCTGCCTGACACCAACCAGTTGGTTACACCGGATACTGCTGAACAAATCAGTACCTTGTTTGTCGAGTTTTTCGCGGACCCGTCGATCACTGTCGAAGATGCACAAGCTCGATTCGCTAACATCATTGCTATCGCAGAGTAGTCTCTAAGAAGGGCCAGCACGCTTTTTAGCGAGCTGGCCCAATTTCTAATTATCAAGTCATCGCACAGTTTTGAACTGAATACGGAAGGGAAAACCCATGTCGTCTAGGCGCCCTAACCAGCTCTTCCGCAACAAGTCTGCGAAAATTGCGGCAATTCCGATGATTGTTGCTGCCCTATTTGTTTTTGTCGGTGGCACGATTTGGACTATCGTCTACAGTTTCACCAAATCTGGCCTGCTCCCACGTTTACAATGGGTTGGTCTTGATCAGTATGAACGTTTGTGGGCAACAAGAAAATGGCTCATCTCGATCGAAAATTTAGCGATCTATGGGTTTTGCATGTTGGTTCTGGTCTTTGTGATCGGGTTTATATTGGCCGCCCTGATCGATCAGAAAATTCGTTTCGAGGACACGATCCGAACCGTCATATTGTACCCTTATGCGCTGAGCTTTGTGGTGACCGGTTTGGTTTGGCAGTGGATGTTAAATCCTGAATTTGGCATACAAAAAGTTGTACGCGGTTGGGGTTGGGAAAGTTTCACTTTCGACCCGCTTTATAACTCTGACATCGCTATTTATGGAGTTCTGATAGCAGGGCTCTGGCAAGGCAGTGGACTCGTAATGGTATTAATGCTTGCAGGACTACGTGGCATTGACCAAGACGTCTGGAAAGCTTCGCGCGTCGACGGCATTCCAGCTTGGAAAGCCTATATTTTTATAATTATTCCGATGATGCGACCTGTTTTCATTACGACATTGGTAATTGTCGTCACTGGGATTGTAAAAATTTACGATTTGATCATCGCCCAGACAGGCGGCGGGCCGGGGATATCAACCGAAGTTCCCGCTAAATATGTCTACGACATGATGTTTCAGGCAAACAACCTAGGGCAAGGCTTTGCCGCCTCAACGATGATGCTGGTGACGGTCGCTTTGGTCGTAATTCCGTGGGCAATTCTTGAATTCGGAGGCTCAAAACGCCATGATTGATACAACTTCTTCTGCCCTCACGGGACCACAGGGACCAAAGCCCCGTAAGGTATTTTCCCGGCGCAATATTTTCCTCTATGGCACTCTTATCCTCATCATGATCTACTACGCGCTGCCGCTCTATGTTATGATCGTCACTTCGTTGAAAGGTATGCCGGAAATCCGTCTCGGAAATGTTTTTTCGCCCCCTCTTGAGGTGACATTTGAGCCTTGGGTTAAAGCATGGTCCCAAGCCTGCACAGGTCTGACCTGTAATGGGCTCAGCACCGGCTTCTGGAATTCCGTACAGATTACAATTCCATCGGTATTTTTATCGATCGCCATTGCATCTGTTAACGGTTACGCACTGGCCAATTGGAAGTTCAAAGGTGCCGATGCGTTTTTCACTATCCTGATTTTTGGGGCATTTATACCTTATCAAGTGATGCTATACCCAATTGTAATTATGCTACGTGAGATCGGGCTTTATGGCTCTTTGGGTGGACTTGTTCTCGTGCACACGATCTTTGGCATGCCGATCCTGACACTGCTGTTTCGGAACTACTTCAGTTCACTCCCTGAAGAGCTCTTTAAGGCCGCGCGTGTCGATGGGGCTGGTTTCTGGGGAATTTATTTCAGGATCATGGTTCCAATGTCATTGCCGATCTTCACGGTTGCTGTGATTTTGCAGGTAACGGGAATATGGAACGATTTTCTGTTCGGCGTCATCTACACCAGTCCAGACAATTACCCAATGACTGTTTCTCTTAATAACATCGTGAACTCCACGCAGGGTGTCAAGGAATACAATGTCAACATGGCCGCAACGATCATAACTGGCCTCGTGCCGCTGACTATCTATTTTGTTTCTGGAAGACTTTTCGTGCGCGGCATTGCCGCGGGCGCAGTAAAAGGTTGAAAAAATCATGAATAACTCAGTTGAAATTAAAAATCTTGATTTGCGGTTTGGTGCAGTTAAGGTTCTTCAAAATCTTAATCTTGAGATTGGCAAGGGTGAATTTCTGGTGCTCCTCGGGTCATCAGGATGTGGAAAATCGACTCTCCTGAACTGCATCGCAGGTCTTTTGGATGTGTCCGGCGGTCAGATCCACATCAATGATCGTAATGTCACGTGGGCTGAACCGTCCGATCGTGGTATCGGAATGGTGTTCCAATCCTACGCTCTCTATCCGCAGATGACCGTTGAGGGGAACTTATCGTTCGGTTTGAAAAACGCGAAACTCCCCAAGCTAGAGATTGCGAAACGGATCAAGCATGCATCGGAAGTTTTGCAAATCGAACCGCTGTTGAAACGTAAGCCAGCCGCACTTTCCGGTGGTCAGCGCCAGCGGGTCGCAATCGGTCGTGCCTTGGTGCGCGATGTTGATGTTTTCCTTTTCGACGAGCCGCTATCAAATTTGGACGCAAAGTTGCGCGGCGACCTGCGCGTAGAGATCAAACGACTGCATCACAAGCTTCAAAACACGATGATTTATGTGACCCATGACCAAATCGAAGCGATGACGCTCGCGGATCGAATTGCCATTATGCGCGATGGTCAAATTATGCAGTTGGGCTCTCCGGACGAAATTTACGGCCGCCCGGTCAATAAATATGTCGCCGATTTCATTGGCTCGCCTTCGATGAATTTCCTGGAGGGAACTATAAAAGACGGCGTATTTATAGTTGGCGACCTGTTGATCCCGCTGACAGATTATGAATTTGCTGACAGCACCGGCGCGGTTGACGGTTCGGCGATACTTGGTATTCGCCCTGAACATGTTGTGACGGGTGAGCTTGTCGCGAATGCTCCGTTCCAAGTCGATGTTGAAATAATTCTTATTGAACCGACCGGCTCTGACACACTTGTGGATTGTGAAGTTGCTGGCCACCATTTCCGTGTGCGAATGGACGGGCAATCAAGAGTTTCAGTTGGCGAGAAATTGCGGATTGGTTTGTCACCATCCAAGGCTTCATTGTTTGATTTGAAATCCGAACTGCGTCTTTGATCCGCACAACCAGCAGAGCATCGTCGCAGCGGCCAACCAGCAAACTCAATAAATTTACACTGAAGGAAAAAGAATGACTACCATCTCATATCAACTCTATTCTTCGCGCAACTGGGGCGCCGAGGAAACCTTCGCGATGCTCGCTGAGGCGGGATACAAAGAAGTCGAAGGTGTCGGCCCTCATTATGAGGACCTGGCAAAGACCAAGGCCTTTCTTGAACGCTATGACCTAACCATGCCGACCGGCCATTTTGCGCCCTATTTAGTTGAAAACGATCCCGAAAAGGCGATAGAGATCGCAAAGGTACTGGGCATTACCGATGTCATCGTGCCTTTTATTCCACCCGCTGAACGCATGACGACCCTTGCCGGTTGGACGGACTTTGCCGCACGGTTGGCCAGAGAGAGCGAACCGATTATCGCCGCTGGGTTGGAATTTGCATGGCATAACCATGATTTTGAATTTGTTCCGGTTGATGGCCAATTTCCCCTCGATCTGATCGCTGCAGCATCCGCCAACATCAAGTTTGAACTTGATCTGGCTTGGATCTATGTCAGTGGGCAAGACCCCATTGAATGGCTAGAAAAATACAAGGGCCGCATCATCGCAGCGCATGTCAAAGACGTCGCCCCCAAAGGTGAATGTGCCGATGAAGGCGGCTGGGCAGACGTAGGCTATGGCACTATGGACTGGAAAACGATCAAACCCGCGATGGATGCAGCTGGCGTGACCCGTTACGTCGTCGAGCATGATAACCCCAACGACCACAAACGCATGGCGACCCGATCACTGGCAAGTATTCAAGCATTTTGAGGAAGACAAAACATGAAAAAAATCGGTGTAGGCATTATTGGCTGTGGTAATATTTCGTCCGCGTACCTCAAATTAGCGCCACTGTTCAAATCAATAAAAGTCCTGGCGGTGGCGGACCTAAATATAGCGACCGCAAAGGCTCGTGCCGAGGAGTTTTCGGTGCGCGCGGATACGATCAACGACCTGCTGTCTGCCGATGAGATCGAGATCGTTATCAACCTGACAATTCCGGCGGCCCATTTCGAAGTGACCAAGCAAATATTGGAAGCGGGTAAGCACGCCTATTCTGAAAAGCCATATGTGCTAACCTTACAAGAAGGCGAAGCGTTACGCGCGTTGGCAGCGGAAAAAGGGCTGCGCGTCGGCTCTGCGCCTGACACATTTTTAGGAGGAGCGCACCAGCTTGCTCGAGCTGCAATCGACGAAAATCAGGTCGGAACCATTATCGGCGGCACTTGCCACGTGATGTCACGCGGGATGGAGGACTGGCACCCCAATCCGGACTTCTTCTTTCAGCTCGGCGGCGGCCCAGTCCTTGACCTTGGTCCTTACTACATCACCAACCTTGTACAATTGATCGGTCCGGTAAAAGCAGTTTCAGCCATGGCCTCGGCAAGTTTCAAAACACGAACAATTGGCATTGGCCCGCGCGAAGGCGAAACTGTCCCGGTTGAGACGCCAACCAATATTCATGCTGTGCTGGAGTTCTGTAGCGGCGCGTTAATAACACTTGGTGCAAGTTGGGATGTCTGTGCTCATCGTCATGAGAACATGGAATTGTATGGTAGCGAGGGGTCGCTCTATTTGCCCGACCCTAACTTTTTTGGCGGTGAGGTATTGTGTGCAACACAAGAGGGTAAAGCCAAAGAAATCGCGACTCGCGGGCATCCATTTGCGATACCCAACGCGAAGGATGGGAAAGGTGTTGATCGTGCCAATTACCGTTGCGCCGGGCTGGCGGATATGGCGGCGGCGATTGCGGAAGACAGACCGCATCGTTGCAGCTTGGAGCTAGCAACGCACGTTGTCGAAGTAATGACGGCAATCCTACAATCGGCTGAAAGGCGTGAATGGGTCGAGATGGTTACAACTTGCGCTCGCCCTGACGCGCTTACCCCCGTTCAAGCTCGATCATTATTGGCCTAAACTGGCAGTGCCCAAGATGGTGCTGTCAAGCTAATGAAATCTCGCAGCAGATTGCTAGCGCAGCTTAAATCTATGCGCTCAATAGTTGACGCCACTCGGCGAGAGCAGCGACACGGTTTAGCTAGAAATTGGGTGCTGTCAAACTAACGCGAACACCCATCAGATTGCTTGCACAGCCTAAATCTATGCGCTCAATAATTGACGCCACTCAGCGAGAGCAGCGGCACGGTTTAGCTTGAAATTGGTGCGTGAATAGAGATGGCGTTCCTGGTTGAAATGGTTTGGAATTGAAGCGTGGATGGAGACGAATTTCTGCAAGGTTGCCGTTCGTCGAAATCTTAACATCGCCCTCTCTCGTCGCCTGAACGGTAAATGAGAATTCTCAGCTCTGTTGTTTAACCAGCGACCTGTTT
>Ga0206130_10006733_pt1 | contig 13016 bp, 10 predicted proteins | sample Helgoland_Spring_9_FD_148637 | JGI IMG/M metagenome (GOLD analysis project Ga0206130, IMG submission 148637) | Pelagic subsurface seawater microbial communities from Kabeltonne, Helgoland, North Sea - Helgoland_Spring_Bloom_20160512_1 | ecosystem: Environmental > Aquatic > Marine > Epipelagic ... | reverse complement strand
TCGATTGGTTGGTATCCATTTAATTTTTGGTATTCTTTAATTTTAGATTTCACATAGGAAATAAAGGTTGGTGGTTTATTGGGGTTTGATCCTTGTTCTAAATCAAAGAATATGGTTTGATTCCAATAGTATTTAAACATCTTTATTGATATCCTATCGAAGTGTATTAGCGCAGAATTCTCATCCTCAAAACAGCACTCAACGATGGATTTACTCCATCCCATTTTGTAGGTATTATTTACGCTACAATTTTTTATAACATCAAACCAACTTGACAGGATTGAATTCACAACTATTTTTTTATTGAGTTTAGGTATATACAAAATTAAAACAAAGTCTGTTCACCTATTATGCATATAGAGAAAAGTACACTTAGGCATCGCTGCAACCCATACTTTTAACGCTACAGATTTTCATTTTTTAGAGGGACTAGAGTAATTTCGCTATATGAATCTTGAGGTAGGCTATTACAAAATCAAAAACCGAAGTAGGAGAGCATCCAATGAATTCCACTACCTGCGTGTGTTTATAGAGGGCAACAACAAGTACGTTCAAATAGATGATGAAGAACCAGTGGAAGCGAATGATGAGATGGCTATACTATTGGAGTCCTATACGCTTGTAAAGAAGATAACCCACCATAACCCTGTTGAGGTAAATAATGCCGTTATGATCATTTCTTGGAGTGATGAGGATGAAGACCCATTCGAAATGAGGATGAGGAACATTCAAACATTTAAGAATGAGTTGAATCTATTTTCAAGGGTGGCTAAAGCACTAAAGCTTAGATAAGGAATTATAAATTTCTTATTTTAGCCTTATGACAAACTACGATCATTAGCTTTGGGATGAAAACGCATTGCGTGAAGACAATCCAGAATACCTAATCAACCTAGAAATAGGGGTGAGCTTTAGATTCAATTCAAGCATAGCCATGTATGCTGATTACGAAGAGTTCTATAATGGTATTGCCAATGTTCAATTCCTATATAGTGAAAGATCCGGTGAGGATGAAGTCAATCGTATTCTCACTGAAGATTGGAATTACCTTGCCCTTGAGGAGCGAAAATTGGATGAAGATTTAGATTTGGAAGAAGATTGATTTAATCATCCTTCTCAGCAAGGTTCTTGAGAGTACCCACAAGATTTGCATAATCTTCCATTGATTCAATATTAATATTCTTCGTAAAATAGGCTTCAATTTGGAGCATCAATGCCTTGTGTCCCTTAAATGAAGTGTCAGCCTTGTGCCTCCTCCTCAATCCTCAACAACAAATTCATCAAAGAAATTTGAATAGTGGCTGAAAAACTTTGATCCACTTTCATACTTGACTTTGTTTTGCGATTATTTTGCCCATTTATTAATAAGCATTTCTTGTTTATAGTAGGATGATGGCTCATTTAAGGTTTCTGGTGAGAGGTTGATAAAAATGTTATTATATACTTACTTCAAGAAATATCAATGCATCATTGAGTCAATTTGCGTAGCTTACTGAGGTCAGCCATAATTTTATAGCAAGGGCAGATAGGGTCAAAATAAGGATAAGCCGAATCCATTTCTCATTTACTCCCACAGACCATCTACTCGCAACCCATGCACCAATGGCATTACCTACTGCTAAAATAAAACCATAGGTCCATAGAACTTTCCCGTTGTACATAAAGACCAACAAAGCCACCGAAGTATAACACAATACGACAAAGACTTTAACGCTATTGGTTTTAGCCAAATTTAAACCATGAATTCCTGTGAGGGCTGCCATGATGATGAACCCCACACCTGCCTGAATGAAGCCGCCATAAATACCAATACTAAAAAAAAGAAGGATAGAAACGAGATTGCGCTTTTTATTGAAGCGCTCAAGGGCTTCTTTTTTATCTAAATAAGGTTTCAAAACCGTAATCATCAACACAAAAACCATAACAACAGATAATATTTTATTAAAGGAGCTATTGCTGATTTCTGTAGCAAGATAGGCACCTAACAGGGCACCTAAAGTAGCAGAAATACTTACCCAATAGGCGAAAGGAAATACCTTAATACCCTTACTTTTAAAACCTTTGACAGCAAAAATATTTTGAATGATAATAGCCACTCTATTTGAGGCATTGGCTTCTGCGGCAGGAAGCCCCATAAAAATGAGCAAGGGTAAGGTCAATAGCGAACCCCCTCCAGCCACGGTATTGATGAATCCTGCAGCAATGCCCACACTTATCAACAATACATATTCAGAGAAGGTCATGATCTAGTTTTTCAGAAGTGATATGGCACGTTAAGTTATCATCACAATGGGCTAATAGTTCTTTTTGATTCTTTTGTAATTTAGGGTGAATTAAAAGCGGATTTAATACCACCAAAGGCAATAAGTTAAATCGGCGATTTTGTATTTCAGGATGGGGAATTTTTAAGTATTCAGTATCTATAACCAGATCACCAAAATACAATATATCAATATCAATGATGCGCTGATCCCATTTGATTTTTCTAATGCGTCCTAATTTTTTCTCAATACCTAGACAAATCTCTAAAAGCTGTTCAGGTCCATAAGTGGATTCAATGTCTAATATGAGGTTATAAAACCAAGGTTGATTGGATCTACCCCATGGAGCTGTTTCGTAGATAGGAGAAGATGTTTTTATTTTTATGGCATAATTGGACAGTACTATACATGCTGTTTGTAGGTTTTCTAATCTTGATCCTTGATTAGTGCCTAATGAAAGGTATATTTTTTTCATATTTGTGCTCAAAGAAATGTAAAGATCAATACGTTTATAAGCTATTAACAACTATTTTTGTTTAAAGTTAATAATAGGGATATGAATTTCTTTAAAAACGTTTTGGCCTCTCTGTTGGGCTTGATTATTTTCTCCTTTCTTTTTTTCTTTCTATTAATAGGCATTGCTGCTGCAGGAGAGGGAGAAGAAGTGGTGAGCGTTGAACCTTCATCTATTCTTTATTTAAAATTGAGTGGCGTTCTTCAGGAGCGTACCACTGAGGATCCTTTGAAAGATCTTTTCCCTGAAGCTGCGGTTTCGGAAATTGGACTGCGTGATTTGGTCTCGACCATTCAGCATAGTAAAGAGGACGAGCGTATCAAAGGCATTTATCTAGATCATCAGCTGTTGAGTGGTGGTTTTGCTTCCTTAAAAGAAGTTAGAGATGCTTTGATTGATTTTAAAGCCTCGGGAAAAATCATATATGCTTATGGAGAATACTTCAGTGAAGGAGATTATTATCTAGCATCAGCTGCAGACGTCTTTTTTATGCATCCAGAGGGATCTTTAGAGTTCAATGGTTTGATGGCCAATATTACTTTTTTTAAGGGGTTGTTTGAAAAGTTAGAGGTAAAACCTGAAATATTTAGAGTGGGGGCATTCAAAAGTGCGGTCGAGCCCTTTTTAAGAAAAGATATGAGTCCCGAGAATCGGCTTCAATATACCTCACTACTTTCCACTATCTATGATATTTATCTTTCGGATGTGGCTCAATCTCGAGATATTCAAAAGGAGGATCTCTCGAGATTTTCAAAAGATTTATTGGTTCAAGTTCCTGAAGATGCCTATCAATTTGGATTGGTAGATTCTCTGGGATATAAAGATGAACTTAAATCCTTGATCGCATCACATTTAGAATTAGAAGAGGTATCCGATGTGTATTTTATTTCCTATCAGAATTATAAAAAATCATATAAAGATAAATATGCTAAGGATAAAATCGCAGTAATACATGCGAATGGATCTATTGTAATGGTGGGAGATGATACCCAAGTAGTGGGTTATAAATTGGCCAAAGAAATCAAAAAAGCCCGTGAAAACAAATCGGTGAAAGCTATTGTATTAAGAATTAATTCACCAGGTGGAAGCTTGGTAGCTTCAGATCTTATTTGGCATGAAGTGTCCTTAACCAAAGGCGTGAAGCCCATCATCGCCTCAATGGCTGATGTAGCTGCCTCAGGAGGTTATTATATCGCCATGGCCTGTGATACTATTATCGCACAGCCCAATACGATCACTGGATCGATAGGCATCTTCGGTATGTGGTTCAATTTTGAGCAATTGCTTGAAAACAAATTTGGTATCACCCATGATGTAGTCAAGACGGGAGATCATTCAGACTTGTATACGGTAACCCGTAATCTTACTCATTTTGAGCGCAGCGTCATCCAAAAAGGGGTCAATAAAGGATATCAAACATTTATTACAAAAGCAGCTGTGGGCAGGGGAGTGACCCCGGAAGCGATTGACGAGGTAGGCAGTGGTCGCGTCTGGTCTGGGACCCAGGCTCTGGACAATGGCTTGGTCGATATGATAGGCAATTATGATGATGCCGTCGCCTTAGCTGTCGCCATGAGTGGTGTTGACGGAGTCTATCGAGTAGTTAACTATCCCGCACAGAAATCTATGTTTGAAAAAATATTGGGTTCGGTAACTAATGAAATAATGATTTCAAATCCGATGAACAATGAGGTAATGGTACCTTATCTCAAGCAAATTAAGGCATTACAAGAGATGAAAGGGATTCAAGCGAGAATGGCAGAAGAATTCACGATATATTAAATACTAAGTTTCATTCCCCCCAATAACGCTTATCTTACTGATAATACTGATTCTGAGACTTTTAGGTTTTGAAAACTTTCTGTTGAAAGGGTGTTTTTTTTTGATGATAGCTCCCATCCTCTGTGTTCACTGATTCTTTAATTCAATAAACCTGGGCTTCTTAAACGTTAATCCTGCTATATATTTTTTTGTAATTAATTATCAACTTTATTAGTTTGAGATATCAAACAATTAAATCAAAATCAAATGAAAAAATTTTTAATAATAACTCTTACTTTTTTTAGTCTCAATGCTTTTTCACAGCATCTTTTTCAAGATTCAGAATATTGGAATACTTGGGTTTACAAAACCAAGGTTGGAATGACAGAACAATTTGAAAAAGCAGCAGGAAAAAAGACTAAAAAATTCAACTCATCGAAAGACAATACAATCATAACATTTAAAGTGGTCACGGGTGCCAATAATGGCCAATATTTGAGGATGATGCCTTGGCAATCTTCAGCTGATTATGATAAAGATAAGTCTGAAGAATTAAAATATTGGCAAGAGAATGTTGCAGAATATGCCGATGCCATTGGAGGACCTCAGAGATGGGCAAGAATGAAATGGGGAGACATGAATATTAAAGAAAGTGATAGACCTTCAAAATACCTTCATCAAGCAGATTTCCTAGTAAAACCAGACAAGTGGGATGATTTTAGAAGATGGCTTGAAAGAATTGGTAAAATATATGGAGAGCGGGTTCCTGAGCATAGAAGAATTATACTATCCATGGTATCTGGTGGAAATTGGAATTTAACTACCGTATTGATCGGCTTTGATCAATACGGTAGAACGCCTAATGAATTTGATACTACTTGGGAGAAGGATTACAATACAAAATTTGGTGCAAACGCTTGGAATTATGACCGAACGGCTTTTAGTGAATCAACTGAAATGATTGTTGGTCAACAAGTCCAAAGTCTTGAACTCGTTGAATCAATGCTTCCAAATATGGATTAATTCATTAAGAAAAGAAATAAAAAAGCCCTTCGAAAGAATGGGTTTTTTTGTTAAATTGTGGTGCTAAGTTTAAATTTAGTCGGTCATCAAAAAGTATTTGATAAGTACCTCATGGATTTGTTTTTTTTAATGACAAAGGTGAGGGCCTTAAAAATATTGGCGGAAATAAGAAGGAGGAAAGGGGACTCCGTGTAACAAGGTATCAAACCAGCCCATGAGCTCCATGCCTATAGCACCTCCTTGAATCCATTTGATTTTACCCCAAATATGTGGTTCTGGAGAATATGGGGCTAATCCTCAGGTTAAGCAGACCAAGGCTATGAATTCCATGTTTTTAGTTAAGATTTTTTTAAGTCACTCATCGTCTTAATTAGATTCAGTAGTAGTAATCTTTTTTGAAAAAAAATGCTTAAAACCCCCTTTAAAGATTTTAAGTCTACTTGAGTTCCAAATTGGCACGCAACTTTTATTTCGAAAGACAGGTGGTCCCAATCATTTAATACCACTCAAATCAGAGATATATTTTTTATTTTCGCCGGTGACTGACATCTTTAGCATAGACAAACTCAATATTTATGAAATATCTGAAATTTTCCATTTTTCAAATGCTGTGGATTTCATTTTCCCAATGCACAATTGGACAAGAATTTGGGGAATTATCTGTCACTTTTAATCAATTGGCACTCTCTGTAATAGATGCCGATCAATCAGCTGAATTTTATAAAAGACCCTAAAGCTTGAAGAAATTATCAATAAAACCAAAATTAATCAAATCAGATTGTTGTCTTTGGGAGAAGGAAAAGAGCTGTACCTTTTATCTTTTCCTGATGATGAAATTAAAATTACTCGAGCGGTTCATTTGGCATTATAAATTTCTGATTTTGATGCATTCATAAAAAAGCTAGTTACTATGAAAGTAAATTATTCTGATTGGATAGGAAAAATACTCAATAAAATAAATATTAGAGGCAATAGAATTAAACAGGTGTACTTTCAAGACCCAAATGGCTATTGGATTGAAGTAAATAGTGTTTGGCAAAAAAGTAGATAAAATTGGCTATCGATTGTAATAATTCGTAATTAATTAGGTCACTATTTCAGAAGCTCCTGCGATCAAATATTTATGATTAGGTCATCGTTTTATGACTGATTCAGTGATGATGTTAAAAAGTATTATTTAGAGCAATTAAATTTTGATAATCAAAAATTTATCAAAAGGTAATAGACGTTACGATAAACTCAACTTTTTGGCTGTATACAGTCGTATTTAAAGGATAGGAAAACCTGACTCCTAAATCAAAATCGATCAATCGAAGGGTTCGGACATCAAAAGTTAGTTCGATGCCTGCCGATTCGTAAACATCCTCAGCGTAAGGTACACTTCCGTTAAATGTAACCGGGCTGAGGGGGGTAAGATCACCAATAGAAGTATTATTTAAAATTACCCTTGAGTGATCATAAAATAAGTTTGCCTTTATTCTTTTGATGAAAAATAAGGGTCCTATGGCTAAATCAGGATAGAAAATAGGGAAGGCATAATTGATACCCATTCGATTGATTTCATCATGGATGAGTTTACCATAACCTCGGGGATACCTGAAATTATCTAAAAACTTGTATTGCGCGGTAAAGGGTTCTGAATGATGGTCTATTTCAACGAAGAAGCTATGGTTTTTAAAGATTCCAGGCAAATAAAGCCTACTATTGATTAAAAAAGCATTGGAAGTATTGGAAGTTATTCCCATACTTTTTTTGTAATTTGACTGAAACAAAACACCCAATCTTGGGTTGATGTGCTGATAAGCTTGTCGCAGGGTAAAACGCATTCGGATACCTAATTCATAGCTAGCAAAGGAACCATCTTTTCCAGTTTCTTCCAGAGCATAGTTTACCCAATGTTGGTAGAAGTTTTGGTTGATCTCAATGAAATTATAAAAGTTTCCTAAAGTTAAGTTGAAAGGCAATCGTAGGCCTAGACCTACTTTGTTTTCGATCCAGTTTTGATCTCTTGTTTCTAGATTAGGAGTGATCTCATCATTTTTTTCGGTTTCAAAGTAGACCGGCACATAACTATTTCTGTTTTCTAGTGCCGTTTCTAGTTTCAAAATAGGATAGTATTTTGCCCATTGTAATCCGGCAGACCATGAACTGCTTTTTTCATTTAAATTGAATCGGTAGGCACCTATACCAGATAAATTGCTCATCTTGTTGTCTGCGTACACATTAAATATCAGATTGGGGGGTTCATAAGCTAATAATCGACTGTGCAGTTGTAATCGATCTGTAGTAGGATAGGATTGCTCTTCATAAGATTGCTCGGAAATGTTTTCAAGAATATCATCTTTAAACAGGGGTTCAAAATAATCAACCAATGAATGTTGTGCGCTTTCAAGAGGTTTCCAATTTTCTTTGATCACCGGAGTGGTCTGGATGTCATAACCCATATTTGAATACGCACTATAAGCCAGCATTTTTCCATTTGGAGAAATACCCGGTTGGATAGCACCAAAGAGGGTAGAGGTTACTTGATAAACGCGCTGATCTTGGATTGAAAAGGCATAAATATTATCTATGCCATTGAAGATGCCATCGAAGTAAATATAATTTTGGTGGGATGTTAAATGGGCTATTTTTTCACTCCACCAGGGGGTGATCAGGTGGCTTTTTCCTGTGCCAAGATGGATAATTTGAATAGCATTTTTTCCTGATTTCCGTACGATTGTAGCGATCCTTGTTTCATCTATCCAAGTAGGAAACGCATATTGATATTGATCTTCATTATTGATTCTTTCATCCAGATGACCGTTTTGAACATTGAGGATATGGAGCTCATACCCTTGGTTGGCAGGGGCATGAACTGCGACAATTTTATCCCCACTCTTGTTGATTTCGGGAGCAAAATATCGAGCTTTAAGGGTGAGTTGCTTTTTTAATTTCAGGGTATGATCATATCTAATGAGATTACTATATTCTACATTTCCCCATCTGAGGTCATAGGCTTTTTCGGTCCAAATGAGATAAGATTTATTGATACTTAATTGGGCATTGGAGGGAGCATAAAATCCAGGGCACGTGATGCGGTTTTCTGTCCCATCTGTTTGGATGCGGTAGAATGTCGGAATTTCATTGAACCCTACCTTCTCAGCGATGAGGGTTTCCGCATCAAGGTAGTTGGGGTGCGCGTAGCTCGTAAAAGTCTTTTTTACCTTATTATTTATCGTTTCTGCTTCTGTAAGTTTAATTTTAGTTGCTTTTTGTGCCCATTCTTTCTTTAATTTTGAAAAGGTAGCTTCATAATATTTAGGGGTACGCATACCCGTATGTTTTTTTAAGCTTTTACTGAAAGGGTAAAATTTAAGAAAACTTGATTTGACAGCTTCTTGAAGTAAGTTCCCCATGATGCCTTCGCCATAATCTAGATTCAGGGATGCCGTCAGGTGATAACCCATATTATAAATATTGGGAATCAGTTTTTTATAAGATCCTGCACTGTTTTTTTCATAATTCAAGGAGTTTCCTGTCAGTAATAGGGCACGATACTGTCCCTCGAAATAGGGCATCCGACCACGTCCTGCATTACTTAAGAGGGTCTCTGTGAAAACCGCATCTCCTTCAAAAAACCAAGGAGGCATTATTAAATGTGCCAAGGAACTCCAAAAATAATCACCAAAAATCATATAGGCAGCGTTGACGATTCCTATCCGGGCGTTTTGAAATTGCTGTACATGTCGATATTCGTGGATGGCCAATAGGTCATTCCAGTCAATGGCACCAGCAAAATTATTTTGTGGGGGATTGGTATATAATTCTGAACGAAAAGGGCCCACTGCAACAAATGCATTAGGAGTGATGGATTGATTTTGAAGAATTATACTCACTTGCTCTTTTTTCGGACCTAAGGAAAAGTAACTGCTGTCACTAAGTTTCTGAATGACATTGGCAATCCGAGCGGCTTGGCCATAAATACCTTCTTGATAGATGATCTTTGCCGCATCGTTTTCTATGTATTTCCATTGAATAGTGGGTGGATTAAGTCCTATTTTATAGGACTGAGCTATCAATCCATAGGAAAAAATAACAATAGAAAGAGTTAAATGTATTCTTTTCATTAGAACCGATTATTGAGCGTAATACCTACATACTGGTGGGCTTCTGCTTCAAGAGTTTCTTTGGTTTTAATATAATAAGTAGTAATCAAGTCAAATTGGTGCCAACTCAGAGCAAAACCGAGGCGATTTTGAATAAGCCATGGTTTTGCTATTTCAGTATGTGGACTTTGAGGCCCAATGAAATTACCTTCAATGGTGGCATTGTAGGCACAATAGATAAATCCAGGAGCATAAAAAAAATAACTTTCTATTATTTTCTTGGTCCGGTTTGATGACGATACACTACCTAAATGTCCCCCGAACAAAGTTGTTGAGGCCTGATGTTTTAAAAAATTGAATCTTACCAGTAGTTCTTCCGAAAATTGATTGAAAACAGTTCCTACGGATATATTTGACTGGGAATAGAGATCGATAATTTCATTACCTACCAACCTTCGAGCATAAGAAGCATGAAAATTAATCACGGGACTATGGGCGATTTGGTACTTCCAACCCGCGGGTATAGGAATATTTAATACTTTATGCCAGGTAATTTGAAAATCGTCGGTCAGTGTATGAGGCCCCATTAATCCAAGTTCAACACTTATTTTTAAATACTCCTTTTGGTTGATATAAAATTCTTTATTGAAGCTGAGTCCCAAGAGGCCTGCATAAGGGCGATCAAACTCCTTAGGATCATCCCAAGAAACCCTTCTGGGTGTATAAATGCGTTGATGAAAGGATATTGAATGGATGATTTTTTGTTTATTGATTTTATGTTTACTGAGCCATCGATAATCAAGATAAAGACCAGAAGTGTAATACTGATCCCTTTCTAGAGAGGTAAATACATCATTATCAATGGTCAATCTGAGTTCTTTGGTGTACCCATTTACGGTGTCTTGCGCTTTCATAAGACATGGACCTAGAAGGAATAGGCAAAACCAAACTACTTTGTACATATAGATCAAAGATAAGTGGGTTTTACTTCTATAAATAACAGCGAAGACCAACAATTTAACAAAGCGGACATTTTCTTATTTTCAAAAAAGGCTCTAGCTTTTCAAAAATGCATGAAGCTATGACGTTCATGGAGGTATGCAGCTATCGCCGATGTATTTATTTAGGGGATTTAAGCCCGTGATTTTTTGAAAAAAAATGGCTAGATAGACCTGTTAATGTCAAATTTTTCAAGATAGTCCGCCACACGTCTCACAAAACCACCACCCAAAGAGCCATCGATTACACGGTGGTCATAGCTATGGGACAAAAACATTTTATGGCGGATGCCTATAAAGTCACCTTCGGGAGTTTCGATTACTGCAGGTTTTTTTTGTATAGCACCTATGGCCATAATGGCTACTTGAGGTTGCATGATGATGGGTGTACCCATAACATTGCCAAATGAACCTACATTAGAAACAGTGAACGTACCCCCGTCCAGTTCATCGGGTTTAAGTGTATTTGCTCGTGCTCTATGGGCTAGATCATTTACTGCTATTACCAAGGATTTCAGATCTAGTAGTTCCGCATTCTTAATGACAGGCACGATGAGATTTCCTGAAGGAAGTGCCACAGCAACACCAACATTAATATGGCTTTTTTTAATAATTTGATCACCCTGGACTTGAATGTTGATCATAGGATGATCTTTGATGGCTTTCACTACTGCCTCAATAATGATGGGGGTAAAAGTTAAAGATTGACCCGAGGTTGCCTTGAATTTTTCTTTGAATTTATTTCTCCAAGAAACAATGGGACTCATGTCTGCTTCGACAAAGGAAGTCACATGTGCAGAAATGGATTTAGATTCAATCATGCGCGAAGCAATTATTTTTCGCATCCGATCCATGGCCATGATTTCATCCTCACGTGAGATTGTGAGGGATGTATGGTCTACTGGGCTTTCAAGTATTCCATCAACGGAATCTGATTGCAAGTTCCTTGTGCTGATGTAGTTCAACATATCTTGCTTGGTCAATCGATCCTCTTTACCTGATCCAGTTATATTTTCAAGTTCGCTGAGATCTATTTGCTCTTGTTTTGCAATATTGCGCACCAAGGGAGAATAGAACCGGTTTTTTTTTGGATTTTTCAATAGGGTGTCAGGACTTTTCAGATCCATGGCCTTATCTACATCTACCCTATTTTTTTGCTCTGTGGGTTCAGTTGTTTCAGTAGGTCGGATAGTGAGAGGCTCGTCTCCTTCGGTCAAAAGCTCTATGATGGCTATGGGCTTACCGACTTGAATGACATCCCCTTCTTGGGCCAGTATTTCTTTGAGAACTCCGGCGTGAGTGGAGGGAATTTCTGTATCTACTTTGTCAGTGGCAACTTCGAGAACAGATTCATCTTCATCTATAGGATCACCCACTTTCTTTAACCATGACAAAATGGTACCTTCCATTACACTTTCACCCATTTTGGGCATCGTCATTTCAATAGAAGCCATATTTTAATACATTGGTTAAAGACGAGACAAAGATATAATATTTTGCTATTTCACTCCAACATTTAATCGGATCATATTCAAGGCGGCCAAGGCTGACCAATGAACAATGAAGGTACGATCTCGTGAAAAATTAAATTTCTTTGCTAGGGTCTTATGCTTGTCTGAATAGGCAATCCAAACGGTGCCTACTGGTTTTTCTACGGTACCACCATCAGGTCCAGCGATACCAGTGGTGGCGATGGCAATGTCGGCATTGAGTTCTTTTCTTACCCCTTTTGCCATGGCTTTAGCGACCTCTTCACTAACAGCACCCTGTTGTTTTAGGTCTTCCGTACTTACACCCAGTTGTGCTATTTTGACCTCATTTGAATAAGCAATTACACTCCCCTTAAAATATCTTGAGCTTCCAGGTACGCTGGTAATCATGTGGGCTAAATAACCCCCAGTACAGCTTTCTGCAGTAACCAAAGTCAGGTTATTTTTATTCAGTAATTTGCCAATGACTCCTTCTAATGAATCTGCACCAAATCCATAAACATACTTAGCTATTTTGGGCATAATGGCCATTTGTAGTTTATCAATTTCTTGCTTGAGGGTATAAAGATCATCACCTGACCCCGTCATTCTAAGCTTGACTTGTCCTTTTGTAGGTAGGTAGGCCAATTTTATATGCTTGGGTAAGTTCACTTCCCAGTCTTCAATTAAGTCTGATAAACTCGATTCAGTGATGCCAATGGTTTTGATGATGTGATGGTGTAATACGCCTTTGCTGAACATTTCATGAAGCTTGGGTAGAATGCCTTGGGTCATGATGCTTTTCATTTCATAAGGTACTCCCGGCATGGCTACAAAAACGGTATTGTTTTCATAAAACCACATGCCTGGGGCCGTACCTACAGGATTGGTAATTTTTTCAC
>Ga0206130_10006730_pt1 | contig 13023 bp, 11 predicted proteins | sample Helgoland_Spring_9_FD_148637 | JGI IMG/M metagenome (GOLD analysis project Ga0206130, IMG submission 148637) | Pelagic subsurface seawater microbial communities from Kabeltonne, Helgoland, North Sea - Helgoland_Spring_Bloom_20160512_1 | ecosystem: Environmental > Aquatic > Marine > Epipelagic ... | reverse complement strand
TGGACTCCCATTCTATAAACCATTGATATAAATCAACTATCACATCTGCTTGTGAGTTCGCGTAATGCTTCAAAATACTTGGGTTTATCAAATCATCATCATCTAATCGTATGATGTAATCACTTTTTAAATTAGTTTCTTGAATATATTTTACTGCGTACTGCAGCTTAAGTTCCTTATACCCCTCTTTTGACAAATGAATAAAACGATCATCTTCTGCTCCTTTTGGTAAATTAGAGCCAATCAATAGTGCTTTCCATTCAGGATAATTTTGACTTATTAGGCTATGTATGCAAAATTCTTGCAATTCCCTTCTTAAAGGTGTTAAACTATCTTCTGGAGTCAAAGGAATAACAAAAATAAAAGTGTTTGACATATTGAAATACGTTTTTTACGTTTACAAAAAGTAAAGAAGCTTTATCTTAAGAGTATTTGTTTTAAATTTTCCGAGGAAATTTCAAAACTAAATTCTTTCTTCCATAAATTAATAGCTTCGACTCTGTATTTATTTTCATTCTGAATGAATCGATTATAAACGTTGATAAAATCATTCTCAGAGAAACTTGCAGGCAATAATAAATCTTTGTTTGTAATCTCTTTACAGCCTCCTACATCTGTGCAAACAATTGGTATTCCATAAGAACTTGCTTCCATCATGGAAAAGGGCAACCCTTCAGAGCTACTAACACTTAAGAACAAAGAAACTGGGTTTGCAGCATAGTAGGATAGTATTGCTGTATTTTCTGTAGGTCCTTGAAACGTTATCGTTATTTGCTCATTCTCTTTCAACGCTTTTTTTTCAAGTTCTATTTCTAGTAATTTGTTTAATTGAAAATCATAATTTCCAAAATGCACCCATTCTATATTTCTGTCTGTGTGTTTTGACAACTCTATGAGAATAGGAGGAATCAATTCAATTCGCTTTATGTTGCTTGTCTTTATATTTGCGCAACTAACTATTACCAATGTATCATTCTCACCTTGTAAATTATGCTGATTATCTAGTTTTTTAGTCCCTAGATAGTAGGTTAGCATCTTACCATTGTATTTGGGAAATATACCTTGTAAATATTCTTTCCCTTTTTTGGATACGCTTAAAATAGCGCTGGCATTGGAAAAAATATAATCCCTAAAAGCCAATTTCCTTGTAACGGGTTCTAATTCTTCGTACAAGTCTCTCCCATGTGTGCAAGTGATAAACTTACAGTTGAATTTTCTTGCCAATAACACGGGTAAAACAGCATTGTTGTAGGTGAAAAATGCATACAACACATCGTTTTTACCAAAATTATAAACGGATTTCATTCTTCTACTGAGACTTAGGTACTTTATTAAATAGCTTTGCCTAATAAAATACTGTTTGAGGTAAGAAAAAGAGGTTCCTTTAGAAAAAAGGTCTGAAATCAATATTGAATGGATTGTCCAAAAGGATTTTAACAAAACTGTTATTTTGTTTTTCTTGGAGACATTAGGTAAAATATATCTTGTTACATTCTCATGGAAATCGTAACGTTGGGTATCTTCCGTTATTATGATAACCTCCTTAAAAATAGCTGCAATTTTAATAATTTCATTTTGCACAAAAGTTGTGCTCAAATTATCCATAAAGAAAAAACATCGATTCATATTGGTATAATTTGAAACTAAAAATTAAAATAAGCAGAATCTAATTTTAACGGTTTTGCTATAACACTAACAAAATTAAAATAAATATTCAAATCGGCTTACCTTCTCGTCAATGTTATAAAAACAAGCCATGTTTTCGACTAAGAATTAACTTAAAAACATCTTTTAATTACCACTTTATAGCCATAACAATCAAAATATTAAACTCGCTATTAATTATCCAAATAATCAATCAATTCCTTCATTTTAACTTTCGTATCTATTCTTTTTAATGCTAATTCTCTAATTTTAATAGGATACTCTTTATCTTCAAATAATTTGTGAGTAAAATCAATAACAGCATTAAAATCAATTAATGATTCATTTGCAGGAACTTTCATATAAAACCCTTCAAAGTCTTTGCTCGCATTAAAATCGGTATCTTCATAGCCTACAATTACACCGCAGCCTCTAGACAAATATTCCCTCGTTTTTAAAGAGGAAGCCTCATTCAAGCCTTTCCTAAAAGCGCATAATGACCCAACTCCCAAGTGATAACAATCAAGTTTCTCATTCAACGCATCGGTCGTAAGAGGAGGTAAAACGCTTATCATTTCCCCCAGCCTTAACTGACTTATTAATGCAATATCCTTATCTTCCAATGCTCCTATTAGATCAACTTTAATTGTACAATCTCCTTTATATTCCGCAACACTTTTAACAAGTCGATCTACTCCACTCCAGTCATTCGAGCTTCCTAACAACATAAATAGCTTCAATTCTGTACCATCAAAAATAATAGGGGTAATCAATGTGGTTTGAGCTACATCAATACCATTGCTGCAAACACTTACATTGTACTCCGAATTTCTTTGCATTTCATATTTCGCAATTTCTTGTGTAACCGCAACGCCAGATTTAGCGTATTTAAATATCTTTTTACCTAGCACTATCTCTTGCAAAAACGATAAATAACCGAGCTCAAGCAAAAAAATAAAAAAACCTGGTTTCAAAGAGAAAGACAACGCTTTTCTAAATGCCTTGGCATTTAATTTTAATTCCTCAATTTCTTTTGTGTTGTGTTCAAAAATTATTTTATCTGGAAAGCGTTTTACTAATCTTAGTAGCGACCTAGAAGCTAAAGGATAACGAAACAATACATGGGTAAATTCACCTATATTCTCTTTCAAGTAAAGCTCAACTGAATTTATCAACAGTTTTTGTTGAAATAATGAATTAAAAAACTTCCTTTTATTTTTTTGAAAGGGAATTACAGTAAAAAATTCATTTACTTGTTTCTCTTCCTTAATTTCATTAGAAAATGAGACCCCTTTACAAAAACATCCTAGGCCATTGATATTTTTTATTTTAGAAAATACTTTTTTCTGAACTCCTGATGAAGTACTTGAAATAGCTCCTCCAAGGTAAATGTATAACAGTTTCTTTTCCATAATATTCTTAACCCAAGGAGCTTTTTTAGTAAAAAATTTTCGAGACTAAGACCAACAGTCTTTACTGCAATAATCTAATAACTCTCTACATATGATTCACGATTAATGATAACATTTATCAATTCAGAACGTCCAATTTAAATATTTTTTTCTAGTTATTATGCCAAATTAATTACTGCAAAATTTCAGTAATGAAAGTAGAGTAATTAAAGTTTGCATCAAATTTCATTCTCCAAAATGTCTTTACACCCTTACGGAAAACTATTTTCTCACTTTCAGAAAGATTTTTGTACGCTACAATTTGATTCACTGCCTCGTCAATATTAATGATCTCTTCGAACAAAAGCCCCGTGTGGTCTGTTACTATTTCAGGAACTCCACATATTCTGCATCCAGTAGCTGGTATTCCAAAACTGATCGCTTCCATTATTGAAACAGGAACCCCCTCTAGTTCACTCACATTCATAAATAGATCAACTTGCTCACTTTTGTAAAGATCAATAACTACCTCATTGGCAACAAAACCTTTAAAATCAACAGTTATATTCTCTGGTAGTTCTTCCGCTAAAGAGCAAATACTATCCTTTAATGGCCCATCGCCAAAGTGTGTCCATTTTACTTTAAAGGGTAGTTGCTTTATTATTTCAATTATCAAATGCACTCTTTTCAATGGAATTAAAGAAGAGCATGAAACAATATGAAATACATCATTTACAAAAATAAGGTTATCTCCTTTATCTGTAACACCAAGCCTTGAAACTGAAATGTTTTTGAACTCAGGATATTCAGTAATCACCCGATGATACCCATACTCAGAAACAGCTGACATTTGATTAACATGCTGCATAAAAAAAGCTCTAAAGGGAATAAAAGCACCTTCCCAGCGGGCTACATCATAATCATAACCATGCACCCTTGTAATAAATGGATACTTATTGTTCTCACTTGCATTTACCATACACATAACATCTCCCCATGGACCAAACCAATAAGAATATATCTTGGTAGATGTTAAATCATACGTATCCAATTCCGTTTTAAAATTTTCGGCATCATTAATTATTGCCAATAAATTATTAAAATGGAATTTTAAATTCCTTTTATAATGCTGCTTCCGCTTAGGAGACCAAAACTCAGCAAAGAATATTTTCAACAATAAAAACACCCTTCTCAGAATAAGTTTCTTTACTGAAAAAGACTTCCTCCAATGAAAATTTTTCACCTGAACATTACTAGGTAAATATCTCCTCTCTCCTTTTGATGATGTTGTATAAATATAAACTTTATCGAAGGATTTTGATAAATGTAAAATCTCCGTTTCAAGAAACTGCTCTCCTTGCCCGAAAGGAAAATCGTTTGTTAATAGTATGAGGATTGGAGAGTTCACTTATTTTAATCCAATTAAAAAATCTTTAAGCTTTTTCATTTTCACTTCAGAATCTAACTCTTCTTTTGCTATTTTATGCATCTCTGCAGAGTGATTTGGCAAATGCATTACGCTTTCTCCAAATTGAATTACTTGAGAAAAATCAATCCGGTTATTTTTTGGTTCAATTTTCGAGAAATAAGGTTTAAAAGCCTTTGATTTACAAAAATTGGTGTCGTCATAACCCAAGACAAATGGAATACCACGAGCTGCATACTCACACACCTTTAAAGACGAATGTTCGCTAAGACCAACTCTTGTCATAGCCATAGTCCCAAAGGCAATATGACAAAGATTGAAATAATAATCTAATTCATCATTAGCTTTGGACCCTGTAAAATCTACGATTGTATTTAAATTCAATTCACTAGAAAGGGTAATTAGTTCTTCATTTTCTGGGCCTACAATATATAACTTAACATCCTGTTTACCAGAAAAATTAGCTAGACTCTCTAACACAATATCTATCCCAACCCAAGGGGAAGGAGAGCCTGTTAAAAACAATATCCTAATCTCTTTTCCATCATATTTTGGTAAATTTCGTATATCTATAGAATCTACATCAATTCCATTTGAAATAACACAATTAGGTTTTTGATTAGTTTTTGTACGACTTACTTCATATTGCACAACTTCATTTCCTACGCCAAAAATGGCTTTTGCGTAACCTAATACTTTGGGGCCGTAAAGTTTTTCATTTTCAATAATATGATTTAATACTTTATTCTGTTTCGACAATGATAACTCAACCAGTTCTTTGCTATTATGCTCAAAAATTATTTTGTTCTTATTTTTTTTAACAAACCTTAATAACTCTCTGTTAGCCAATGGATATCGCATTATAATAAAGTCAAAGAAATGCTTTTCTATGATTTCTGAGAGCAAACGGTATCTTTCTTTATTATATTTTTTTGTTTCAAACAGCCATTTAACATCCCGTAAATATCTACGATTAAAAATAGTGGATAAAGGTTTTATCTTCAACTTTACATATTCAATTTTCTCCTCAAAATTGTTTTCATTTTTCTTAACTTCAGTATTTAAAAAAATTCCAAGAGTATCAATCCCTTGGTTATTGAGAGAGTTAATTTTACTTCGAACCTTTTTCCGAACTCCTGGTGATTTTGTTTCGTCCAAGAAAACATAAAGAATTTTCATACTAAATTAAGATTCAAACTTATTAAACATTTCAACTATCTCTTCATGGGTTTTATACCACCAATTAGAAGCCAATAACTCTCTTATCTTCTCTTGACCGAATCTATATTTCATAACTTTAGCTGGGGACCCTCCTGCAATAGCATAAGGGGGTATTTCTTCAGTCACTACACTATTTGCAGCAATTACAGCTCCCGCCCCTATTTTAACTCCAGAAAGGATTACGCATTGTGTTCCAATCCATACATCATGACCAATTTCAATACCTCCTTTTGAGACTATATCTTCTTTAAAAGGTTTACCCTCTAAATTAGTTCTTACCATGTAAGTAGTCAACTTGGTTAAATCATGGTTATATTCTTGAAATGTAACATTCCTTGCTATGGAGCAAAAATTACCAATTGTAATTTTATTTACCGAAGCTCTTAAATCTGTATTTCCTCCATTAATAGTTGTATTTTTTCCAATTTCGATATTCCCATGCAACTCTACTCCATCAATTATTTTCGAATAATCGCCAATAATTATTTCTCCACTAATTAAGCTATCTGTAATCTTTATGTTTTTCCCTGCCTTAACTAATCCATACAATTTAGCTTTACGTAAAACTGAGTTCTCACCTACTTCAATAACACCATCAAGAACAATACTTTCTTGTTTTACGGATTCATGGATTGAACATTTAGACTTTTTCGAAACGTGGTTTTCATTCTCAATCCTCTTAAGCCAAGATTTTAAAGTATTGTATAATCTATTTTTAATTTTTTGCATAAAAAATCATTTATTTTAATGAGTTAATTCACATCAAACAATCTCTTGACTACCTCTTTAGTGCGGTTATCAAAATTTGTAGATTTTACCTCTGTCAAATATTTATCCTTATCAAATATCGATTTAAGAACATCTTCATTATCAATAAATTTATACACTCCAGTTTCTATTTTAGATTTATACGAATCATACCCATCTTCTCCGAAAATTAAATTTTTAACGTTAAAATACTCTGCTTCAATAGCGCAACCAGAAAAAGATGTAATATGATAATCCACATATTGAAATAATTCTTGCAAAGGAGCTTCATTAGCTATTTTTATGTCTATATTATTATTTTTTAGATCAATCAACTTTAAAATTTCTGATTTATCCATCGGATACCTAGGATGAAATCTTACATACCAAAAAATGTTACTATCATTCACCATGACTTTTTTTATAAACTCAGGCAAACCCAGTCCTTGCAGCGTTATAAGAACTTTTACTCTATGAGGCGGGATGTTATTTATAGTATTAGTTTCGGAAATTAAATCCAAACTTGTATGTAATACATTTCCTCCATCAACTACTTCTATCGATTTAAGCATTTTAAAATTTGACTCTACCAGCAATTTAAATTCATTTGCCCAAACCCATATGGATGAAGGAAAAAAATCTTCGCATTTAACTATTCTAGTTGTCCATCTAGCGTAAGCATAATGATAATCGGACAATAAACTATGCTGGTATTCGATGGTCTTGATCCCATTATTTTTTGCTGCTCTATTTATTGCCATATTCACATTACTATAATAACAATAGAACAAAATAGCTTTATACTTACTATTTTTAAAAAATAAATGATAGGTCAGATATGTACTTTGATTGTTTACAATTGTTTTCTTTAATAAATTATACACAGAAAAACTAAATAGCTTTTTTTCTTCAAAATAGGCACTTAACTTTCGTAATTTTCCTCGGAACTCAATATCATTATTAAATTTTTTTCCGATACTTTGGTGATAACACATTTTAAAAAAAGAATAGTTTTCGATATTAAGTTTATCTAAGCTTAAATCAAATACGTCATTGGATAAATTTAAAATCTTAAAATATTTTAAAAACGGTTCCGTATATTGATTTATTTTTTTCCCTTGAGAGTTTACAGGGGTCATATGAGCACTATTTGTAAACACAGCAACTTTTTTTTTACTGTACTTAAATTTGTTTTTGTACAAAATAAATTTTGCCTTATCTTTTAAGGTTATCTCTGTTATTTTAACTATTTCTTCTATTCTTTCAATATTTGTGTCATCTGTTTTTGAGGTTAATTGCGAGTGAAGTTGGGACGCAATTTGAATCCTTATCACAACCCACCAGTCAACATTATCAAAAACAAATGATTCAGCAGCAAATGTCTTTTCTAGTAACTTTAATTCATATAAATACTCATTCCTAGTCATGAAATTTAAACAACTCGATCAATAATTTCTTCAATGGAGCATTTTCTCAATAAAATATGCTCAACAAATTCTCTAAACGCACCATCACCACCATTTTTTTCACAAACAAAATCAACAGTTTCTTGAATGTAATAAGGAGCATTATTTGGACAAGCCCCATAACCTACGGATTGAAACAATTTGTAATCATTTAAATCATCTCCAATAAATGCAACATCAGATAATGAGAGCCCAACAGAATCGATAAATTCAGTTGCGTCTTTTAATTTATTTTTTACACCTAAAAAGCAATCATCTATTTTCAATTTTTTCGCCCTTCGCCTAACTATTTCAGTCTCCTCACCAGACATAATCACCACCCTAATATTGTATGCCTTACACATTGCTACCCCCCAACTATCAGAGGTGTTGAATTTTTTCCACTCATTTCCTGTTTGGTCGTAATACATTCCTCCATCCGTCCAAACTCCATCTATGTCCGTAATTATTAGTTTTGGTAATTTCATAATCAATTTATAAAATAAGACTGCATAGGGCAATACGGCACTCTTTTTAACTCAACCTTCCCAAGGTCAAACACCTCTGCAACTGCCTTCGTTTCCCCTGGAAAATTCGGATCATTTAATTCGTCAAAACTAAGTACACTCCCTCTAACTAGATGTGATTTAATTAAGTTTAAACAATCCAAAGTGGGTTTGTATATATCAAAATCAAAATGTGCCATTGCAATAATAGTTTGCGGATTTTTTTCCAAATATTTTTTTAACTCAATTGGTGCATCACCTTTAATAATCTCAAATTTATTGATATGATTTAATGGAGATTCATTTTGATGAATACACATCAATTCTTCCAGATATTTTTCATACTCAAAAGAAACCGAAAAAGCACCATCTTGAATTATCTCATGATCACCATCTTCATCCTTACTTGTATTTTTAAACCCTTCAAAAGTATCAAACCCAATTATCTTTCTATTGTAATTAAAGGGCTCATAAACCCCTCTTAAATTTGATAGAGTAACCAGGTTTGTACCCCATCTAGTTCCAAACTCAACAATTACACCATGTGTGCTTAAAATATGCTGGTATAGATGCTGAAAGTAAAATATTTTTGACAATTCTTGCCTTTTTAAAAATAGCCCCGAATGGAATGACTTTTCATTATCAGGAACCGGACATTTTTTAATTAATTCTGCCAATTTCAATCTATTATCCTGTTCCGCATTGGAAGATACCGTATTTGTAATTATACTCATTTTACTAAATTATGTTTGTATCATATATAATTTCATTTCGCGCAATGTCATTATTAACTTTTTTACCAATAACAAGATTCTTTTCTATCCATTTATATCCATCTCCCGGTGAAAGAAGGTGCAAATCTTTTTCTGAAATTAATTCTCCTTTCTTAATAATTCTAGTTGTTGCTATTGATCTCTCTAGCTTTTCTTTTGCAACTTGAACACTTCGATCAATAAAAATCTCTTCTTTTCCAAAAGACATCTCCAATATCCTTATATCTCTTACCATCCTATTTATTCCATCTGTACCCAGAGAACCCGCTTGATCAGTTCCTTTCATCCGTCTATCTAAAGTAATATGTTTTTCAATAATTTCAGCTCCCATTGCTACTGCTGCAATTGGCGTAGCTATTCCAACAGTATGATCAGAATAACCAATTTTGTATTGACTATATTTTTTTTTCAAAAATTTAATGGTATTTAAATTAGTATTCTTTGGTTCTGTTGGATATTGAGAAACACAATGTAAAATTGAGATCGAATTATGTTCTTTTGTAATTACATCTAATGCATTATCTAGTTCCTTTTTACCAGCCATACCTGTTGACAAAATCATAGGTATTTTAGTTTCCGCTAATGCCTTTAACAATGGTAAATTTGTTAAATCCCGACTTGCAACCTTTAAGTAATCTGGAGTAAACAACTTCAATAAAGACAAACATCCTATTGCACATAGCGTCTCAACAAAATCCAATCCATAAGACTTAGCATAGGTATAACATTCAAGATGCTCCTCATCATTCAACTCCAAAAAGGCCCTGTGTTCTCCATAAGTCTTACCAAATGAATTAGGTGTTTCATAAAGTCTACTCATTTGAGAATCACACAACTCTTCGCTCAAGTCTCTTTTAGTCAGTTTCACCGCATTCATTGGCAATAAATCCAATCCAAACAATTCTTCCTTTATAGGGTGGGCTGCAAAGTCAATAATTAATTTTGCAATATCAACCGATCCATTATGATTTTGTCCTATCTCTCCTATGATATATGTCATTCTTTAAATTTGATGTTTTTCTTTATAAATATAGTCTGTTTCATCTATTAACTTCATATAATCACTGTAAAGAATACTTACTCCATCTGGTAATTTAATCTGTTTGGTTATATCTACAACATGCGTATCTGTCAAATGTGAAATTACATCTTTTAAAACAATTTTCTCAAAAGGTTTTATATTAATTACATCCAAAAGATCAGTTGTATATTCATAGTCTTCTGGATAATCAATACTTAAATTCACATATTTTGCAAAAGACTTATCACACTCGAATTCAATGCACGCTTTTTTACATTTATCATCATTCAAAACAAACCAAGACAAATACTCACTAACAAAAGGGTTCTCCATCTCCAGATACAAATCCCATAAATAGCTGGTTCTGAATAATTCTGCACTTATTCCAAATGGCACATTATTGACTCTAACATAATCTGCATCAGTATTAGTGAAAATACGAACCATTTCATCCATCAAAACTGGGTCAGTAAAAGGATTATCACCCGTAACTCTAAATACACCTGCAGATTTATTTTTATAAGCAACTTCAATCAGTCTATCAATTACACTTTCTGGATGCCCGACATAACAAGGCAATCCTTTTGCCTTGAACAAATCAGCCAATGGTTTATCCTCGGACAAATAACTTGTAGCCAGTTCTATATGTTCAATTGTAGTACAATTTCCTTTTAATCTTTGATATAAAGATATTATTGACTCACACTCTCCAAAAGGCTTTAAAACCTTATTCTTTAATCTCTTTGACTTTAATCTTGCGATTATTGCCGCGGAAACATTAGTCTTACTAAATGAATTTATTTCATTTTCAACAAATGTTTTTCCTTTATTATCTCTTTTGAAAACATCATTCCCTAAATATTTCTTAAAAATAATATCTCTGAAACCAACTTCAGATTTAACTGGATGTTTAATCTCATTTCCCAATACCTGCTGATAATGCTTAATCGTGTTAACCAAAATGCCTAACTCAAAAGGCTCAAGGGAAACCTGGTAATCGAACTGTCTGTTATTCCTGTTTATGGTAATGTGCTTTTCAATAAAATCACATCCCACCGCCATTGCCATACAAGGTATTATTTGTGTATCTAAACTATGATCAGCAAAACCTACGCTCAACCCATACCTTTCTTTCAAATATTTTAATGCTAAAAGATTATGTTCATTTGGTTCAGTTGGGTAATTACTAAAACCATGAAACAAGCATTCTATTATAGGATGATAATCTTCTAATGCTAATTTAATTTCAAAATCAGTACTGCACTGGGTTTCTAGAATTATTTTACAATCCCCTTTACTTTGTACATAACTTAAAAAAGGTTTATTTGTTAAGTCCGTTCCATGAATTTTAACAAGTCTATATCCATAATCATAAGCTAGATCAAATGATGATTGTTCAAGTGTACACGGAAGAACATCTATATCGATACTCCTGCAATAGTCAAATAACTTTATCCATTGCTTTTCAGAAAACTCAGTATCCTTATACAACTGATATTTAGAATAATCTTTTGTACAAAAATCATTTACATTCATCATCTGAACCGTAAAGTAATCTGCATTTGCTTGCTTACTAGCTGCAGCTAATTCTAGTAAATACTCGAAATTCCCATGATGATTATATGCACTTTCAGCGATTACTTTCATTTATTATTTAGGTATTTAAATTGGTAAACAGACTATTTATCCATTACATCAATGTAAAGATGGAAATCGTCTTGAGAATATCCAAACATTTCAAAATCTATATTGTAATAATTCAGGATAATATTTAATTCTTTAGAGACCAATACAGGCTTCTTATCACGTATAGTTTGATTTTCTCTTGGAAGGTTAGACTCTATTCCAAGCTGATTTTTCAAATCTTCTTCAAGATTTTCAAATTTCAGAATAAAATCTATTTTCTTTTCTGAGCCAGGCCGGTAAGTGTAATTATATTGAGGAGTAATGGTGTGTTCAATTCCCGCAAAACTTATAAAGTAATCATAAAAGGACAAACTCTTTAAGTTCGGAAACAACTTTAAATAACCTCCTAAATACTTATCTCCAGTATGATAAAAATATGCACTAACTAACCTATCTAAAGGGTGCCTCACTACCAACAAAAAACTATTATTCTCCCAGTACTCAACCGTAAATCTTCTAAGAGGGTAATCATGGTTGAAAAACATTGGAATTTCGAGGATCGTCATAAGAGAGGTACCCGCAACCTTTGGATTGTGAATTAAAATTAAATTATATTTCTCACTCCATCCTTTAATTAACACCTGATTATCGGTTGAGGCATCTATTTTTACTCCCCCAATTCCTACCTTTATTTTCATATAAAGTTTGAATAAAGAAAAATGGAGAATTTTGTTTATTATTTTTTTTAAATACATTATTATCGCTGTTGCTAATTCTTTAGACAAGGTAAGAAAAAATTCTCTCTTCTACTTACTTCGCTAGGCATCATCAAAGAAATACGATCACTTTATCTTAGAATTTTTTTACCGTTCACACAATTATTAGCAAGAATATATAACGAATATCTACCATATCTTAAGTAATAAACATTTATCACAACATTAAAATGAGCAAAAACGCATTTTAGTAGCGACAGTATAAACAAGATAGCTCATACCTTAATGGCTAACAGTGGTTTCTTCAAAGTTTACAGTCTCAAACCTACACGGCAATAAATCAAATTTTCACAATAAAAACTTTTTGCCATTTTTCACTTTCACTTTACAAGTTAGGATTTTATAACTTTCCATTCTAATGGCTTAAAAATATATCCGCCTCTATTTTCCCGAGTACTATTTAAATCAACCAACTCAAATGCCAGAACTGATCTAAAGTGATTTGTT
>Ga0206130_10006729_pt1 | contig 13025 bp, 13 predicted proteins | sample Helgoland_Spring_9_FD_148637 | JGI IMG/M metagenome (GOLD analysis project Ga0206130, IMG submission 148637) | Pelagic subsurface seawater microbial communities from Kabeltonne, Helgoland, North Sea - Helgoland_Spring_Bloom_20160512_1 | ecosystem: Environmental > Aquatic > Marine > Epipelagic ... | reverse complement strand
GGTTCAATATAAATTTTAGCATTTCAAAACAATGTGTTTTTTGAATTCAAGAGATTAAAGTGAGAAGACCACAAACAAAAGCTTTTAAAATCACCATAAAAAATTGAAACTCATAATAAATATCTAGCAATTCATATTGGTAGGAAAAAGAAACATAAGAATCATGCGAATGGTATTATGCAAATCAAGCTGCCAGATGAGCTGCAGCCCGCAGATGGTGACCAATTAAGACTGTTCTCACATTGACAGTTAGTCAACTTTAGGAACAGGCAAGTCAAACAGGGCAAGCGGGCGTTGCAAAGCGCAATGAAGAGCAGCGCAAAGCCAATCTAAAAAGCTTGAGCTAAGAAATCGATCCGCAGACGTTTCAACCTGCCTTCCATGTGGACGTCACAAAGTTAAATGGCGCCGTTATCCCTACAGAATAATCAGCCTTGATGAATGAGCAGTCTTTGCACTGCTCACTATTTCTCTGCGAAAGGAATAATTAAATGAAGTTTGAAGAAATGGACCTGTCACGGTTTGATGTCGCTCCTTTGATAGCATTTACTGTAACAAAGGAGACTGACTGTAGGACTGCAACGAACAGACAAATTTAGGCAAGATGCGGTGCGCATCGCACTGAAAAGTGGGCTTACACGCAAGCGAGTGGCTGATGATCTTGGTTTTGGTATGTCGACGTTGAACAAGTAGATCAGAGTACACCGAGACACGAATTTGGTCTCGAGTGATGACATGGTTTCCTCAGATGCCTTTAAAAAATGAAATCAGCTAATACTTTCAGGAGTTCTATCTGTCGCAGGGACTTGTCTTTGTCTTTCATATCTTGGCCTTCCTTTTTGTAATAATGTCACTGACAGTACTGTTATAAGCTGGTCTTGCGGTAACGAAGCGTATCCTACTCCGTTGCGCTTCGGAGGGAGATAGTGGCCAAGTTTAACTAGTGCTAGACGGAAACACTATCTCCAGCCAAAGACGCTTATCTTTCTGTAAATCTCGATTAGGCGACATCTCATTCAGCTCAGAAAGTCACTTTGTGACAATATCACTGACGGTATAGTTGCAAAATGACTATTACTTAGTTGAAGTTTGTTTGTCATTCACAGCATCAGGATAGTGGTTTGGTTTATCTAGCACAAAGCGGAACTGCTATCCTTCCCTAAGCCGCTTACTTAGCGTACCCTAGAAGACGAGATTGAAAATCTTGTTAATTCAGTTCGACACCAGTGCTCTTGGCCCCTTTCTCAATCATATCAATAAGCTTGCGCATGATTTGGCATAGCGGGTCACTATGCATAGGGCCTCCTCTGGGCAAGGCGGTTTATTATGGCAAGACCCATGAGAAAGCTTGCCAAGTGGGTCGAGATGAAAAACGATTAGGCAAAAATCAAGTGATTGCTACGAAGCTGATGGTCAGTAAAGACAGCATAGATGAGACTAAAATCACTCGAGCAATGTTTTCCACTTTTACGCCATAGTTCATCGCCAACATAAACGACATAACACCGCAAGGCGCCGCCGCTACCATTACCGCTGGTTTAGTTAATTCCACTGGTAAAACGAACACAATAACTAAAACAAAATACGCAATTAATGGATGTACAATTAGCTTCACCAAAACAATTAAGCTTGAAAGTGACGCAATTATTTCATCTTGTTTGGCGCTCAAAATAACACCAAGTGCAAAAAGTAAAACTGGCGAAGCTGTTGCAGAGATATTCGATAGAAAGATACCAACATTTGGTGCCACTGGAAGACCGCTCAATCCGTATAATAACCCTGATAGCATTCCCAAAATCGGAGGATTAGTAGTGATCTTGATTGCAGTGGACCGCCATCCCTGATCTTTGGCCGTCATAATATCCATGGCGATAATAGCGCCACTCAAAATAAGCATACCATCCATCGAGATAATTGCGACCATGGGTAAGTTCGCACTTCTACCAATTAGTATTTCAGATATTGGCAAAATAAATAAAACATGGTTTGTTAATGCAGTTGTCAGGCCAAGCAAAAATGCTTCCCTCACATCAATTGAAAACACTTTTCTAGCTACTAGGAAGGTTATCAAATAAACGCATATTTCTGAAATAAGGTAACCAAATAACAATTCTATAGGTACATCAAAAAGGCTCGTTTCTGAAAGAAGCTTGAATCCTAAAACTGGCATAGAAATGAACATTACGAATTTGTTCAAGATCATGGCTGAGCCAAAGTCGAAAACTTTCAATCTACCGCATATATAACCTATCACGCTAATCGCGAATATTGGTAGGACTCCGTTAAACAGGGCAGCTAGCATTCGGACACTCTCTTGATCGCAATCAAAGGCAAACAAAAGCTGCAAGAATGTGTCAATGATTACGCAACGGAAAGTTAAGGTTTAATTCAGTGCGACGCGAAGGTTTGCGCACTTATTCAGCATTTCCAAAGGCACCAGATACAAGTACTCCGGAAAGGCTTTGTTGCATAAATCGGGTGAAGGATGTTCTTCCCCTTTCCCCTGTTTTTTGAAGGCATATCAGGCTGAGACGACGGAAGCATTCTGTGACGCACATGTTGCGGCGTTTGCGTTCTTCGACTTGGGGTCCGCTTCGTGTGCTTATTGACTAATCACAACGCTTAATCACCGTAATCTTTGCTGGGCAGGCGGCGCGGTATTGGGCCGTTAATTCTGAGTTAGCGTTACTGCTTATTAACGGCAACTAGCCGCTAAAACCCGAAAACCCTACTCTTGGCAGCATACATCTCACGCAACGTATTTTTTTGCAGTTTGCCCAAAGTGTTTCTGGGTAACTTCTCCAGCACAAAATACTCACCCGGTCTTTTAAATCGCGCCAGTTTCTCGTCAAGGTCTGCTTTGATTTGGTCAATGTCTAGCTCATCTCCAAAAGGTACAATCGCTGCGATAACGCTCTCTCCAAAATCGGGATGCGGCACGCCAAAAACGGCACTTTCGTCGATGCCATCCAGATCGTCCAACACATCCTCGATTTCTTTAGGATAGATGTTGTACCCGCCGGCAATGATAAGATCTTTAGCGCGTCCTACAATCGACACCCGGCCGTCTGCTTCTTTAACGCCTAGATCACCAGTTATGAAAAACCCATCCTCTCGCATTTCTTCGGCCGTCTTTTCCGGCATATTCCAGTAACCCTGAAATACATTGTCGCCGCGCACTTCAATGATGCCGATCTCACCGTCGCCTAAAGTGGCACCGGAGTCGGCATCAGTGATTTTGACCTCTATACTGGGCAGAGCGTATCCAACAGTCCCAGCAATACGCCCGCCGTCATAAGGATTTGAGGTGATCATGTTGGTCTCCGTCATCCCATATCTTTCAAGAATCCGATGTCCCGTACGTGCTTCAAATGCCTGATGCGTTTCCGCCAAAAGCGGCGCGGACCCTGAGATAAACAACCGCATATTCTTGCAAAGTTCTCCGGTGAATTCGGATGATGCCAAAAGGCGCGTGTAGAAGGTCGGAACGCCCATCAGCAACGTGGACTTCGCGATTTCAACAAGTAACAATTCGACGTCGAATTTTTCGATCAGGCGCACCCGTGTTCCCGCTAAAAGACTGGTGTTTAGCGCCACAAAAAGACCATGCGTGTGAAAGATCGGCAAGGCGTGAACAAGTCTATCTTCTTTGGATATCCGCCAAAGGCCCTTCAGAGCCTGCGCGTTCGAAAGAAGATTTTTGTGAGACAGCATCGCGCCCTTCGAGCGGCCCGTTGTGCCGGAGGTATAAAGAAGCGCCGCGAGGTCATCTTCTCCTCGTGGAACAGTGGCAAATTCCTTGGGTTGCTGATCCGCCATTTTGGAAAGTGATCCCCCGAAAAGGCCTAGGGTCAGCAACGCTGCGCCGTGCTGCTGGGCCAACCCTGAAAGTTCGGCTTCATTTTTTGGATCGCAAACAATGACAGTTGGCCTTGCATCGGCAACGAAATAGCTCACTTCGTCAAAAGTGTAGGCATTGTTCAGCGGCAAATACACACCGCCTGCCTGAACTGCCGCGGCGTAAAGTGCGAGCGTTTCACGGGTTTTGGGTGCTTGGACAACAACCCGATCGCCTGGCGCCAAACCCACAGCGACGATAGTATTGGCGAACTGCGCCACTCTTTTCAGAAAATCAGCATAGCTTTGTTCAACGCCGTCATCGCACTTCAAAAACGTTGATTGGTTGGATGCGTGAGGAGCAAAAAGTGCCTCATAGAGTGTATTCGTCAGGCTATTTTTCCTTTGTTTGAAGTGTAAACTCGGCTCGCGCCAAAGCAAGCACGTCTTTGGTGGCGGAAACTGTGGCGTTGCGCACAAAGTCTTCGTGGTGTAGCTCGGTTTTTGACAGGTCATAATGATAATTCACCATCGCCCCGCTCGATTGATTGTGTCCATTCTCAGAAAGATCTGCACCAGAATGAACTGCATATACTTCGGCGCCATTTCCCAAGTGGAAACGTGCGACCGGATCATATGGGAGCCCATCGTCCCGTTTTGCAGTTGTGAGGTACCGTGCGGCCAATTGAGCAACAGTATCATCACTTGCCTGCGCCACTAGAGCTTGGCTTGCAGCAAAGCCTAACTCAGCATCGTCCACTTGGGAATTGAGCCAGGTATTCAATTTCGGAATAGGTGACAGGGTCACAAACTGATTTAGATCAGGCATTTCCAGCGACAGCTCCGCCACAACTTGTTTAATAAGCAGGTTGCCAAAACTGATGTCGCGCAATCCAACCTGACAATTCGAGATCGAGTAAAACACAGCAACCCTCGCGTTTTCGGGCGCAAGCGGCATACGGTTTTCAAGAAGTATGCCATCGATCGATCCAGGAACTTCAGATGTCAACGCAACCTCAACAAAGATCAGCGGTTCGTCGGGCATCGAAGGATGAAAGAAAGCAAAACATCTTCGGTCGGGAGGAAAGAGCCGCTTTCTTAGGTCGTCAAGATCCGAAATTTCATGCACCGCTTCGTAGGCAATAATCTTGTCCAAAATTCGCGCAGGCGTATCCCAGTTGATTTGCTTTAAGACAAGAAAACCCAAGTTAAACCAGCTTTGAAGCAAATGTCGAAAATCAAAGTCGGTGCGCTTAAGATCAGGGTGTTCTTTCAGAAAATTTAGCAAATCGACGCGCATTGCGACGAGACCCTGCGTAGCACCTGTCGGTTGGTTCAAACGTCTCAAAAGTTCTTGGCGTCTGGGTTCAGCGGCGCGACTAAGAGCTTTGAAAATATTGGTATCTTTGGCTTGACCGTAAGATTGAGCTAGCTCTACGAGCTTCTCCGCATCAACATCAAGCTCGGAGTTCAGGTACCGAAAGAACGCCAGTTTCTCTGCGTCATCCGCCGTCTGATACCGCTTCAGGAATGTGGACGCGAGACGATAGCCCGACACTTCACCCTCTTCAGACAGAAGCGCATCACATAGCTCGATCATTGACCGCGTATCGTCTTTGCCTCCGAACAAAGGCGCACGCCTTTGGAAAAGCTGTGTCAACAGTTCACCTAAAAACCAATTTCGTTGCATGATCAGTTGTCCATTTGGCTACTGAGGTACGCACCTGTGCGGTGGTAATGATCAACTAAAAGCACCGTTGCAAGAGCAGCATCATGGGCTAATACGGAATTGCAAATGTCTTCGTGCTCGGAGGCGACGCTTCGTTCTTCGTAGTTCGGCTCGCCTGCAGCGAGATACCGATACCGAATGTTAAGATCATAGAGCTGCGAACAATAACGTTCGAGCGTTGGCAGCAGCGCGTTACCTACGAGCGTCATATGAAAATCTTTATGGGCCACTTCGAAGTCCGATGCGCCATTGGCTTGTGCTTTTTTCATACGATGATGTGCTAGCACGAGCATTTCTTCCCAGTCTTGGGTCGCGTTTTTGATAGAGGCTCTCAACGCCATCTCTTCCATAGTGCAGCGCAACATCAGGATCTCATCAAAGTTCGCTCTACCAACCGGTGCTGCTCTGAAACCACGCTGATCGAACCTTTCAACCAACATGTCGGAGGTCAAAAGCGACAGCGCCTCACGAATTGGGCTTGCTCCGGTTTCAAGCAAGATACGCAATTTTTCAATCTTGAGTTTCTGACCCGGGGGTAGAGCACCTGTCAGGATCATTTCTCGTAAACGCAGATACGCATCATACGTTGCGGAGACCTCATGGGTCGCTGTCTCTTGCAAGGTGTTGATACTAAGATTCCCTCTTTTCGAATTGCAATTTAGCTCAGCGAACTTGATCCAGTAGACAAACCCAAGCGCAAAGTAAGCGATCCTTCGTTAATCATCCAACGACGGATGACATAGCTGCGCGCACCCGATTGGTGCATTGGATCGGCATCGGCCAATCCACGTGCCTCTTCAATAGATTCTGCACGATAAATGATCAAGCCAACACCTTGCATGTGCTCACCCGTTTCATCTGACATTGGGCCTGCGAATGCCAGTTTTCCTGCCCTTTCGAGTTCGGCTTGATACGCCAAGTGGTGGGGTAAATTTGCCTTTACATCTTCCAGCGCTTTGGCCGGCGTACTGTGCGCAACATAAAGCTCTAATGCTAAGGCGCCGCGGGCCTTCGCTTGAGCTTTGTAGTCATTCCACGCAACCATCACGATCTCCAAAATATCGATATTTATTAACTTATGTCAAAATAATCGGCAAAAATCAAGTAACTAATAAGGACTGAATGCCATGAAACTTCTTGTCGGAGAGACCGGTGCGGGAACAGCAGTTTTTGCGGTTACCGGGGAAAAAGCCATAAATTTGAGTGAGTTGAATGTGGGCATCGGTGACGATTTGATGGGAATCCTTCACAATCCAACAATGTTAGAGTCACTCAAAGCGAAAATAGCCGATTCGCCTGGCATCGATATCGCGAGCATCTTACCAGCGCTACCAATAGCTGCACCCGGCACCATTATTTGCATCGGATTGAACTACACCGACCACATTAAAGAGGGCGGATATGACATTCCGGAGTACCCTGCACTCTTTATGCGTGGCAAGAATTCGATCATGGCAGCGGGACAGCCTATGGTGCGCCCCTCGTGCTCTGAAAAACTCGACTACGAAGCGGAACTTATGCTCATTGTTGGCAAGGGCGGTCGTCATATTTCAGAAGAAGATGCTTTAGACCATGTATTTGGGTACACAGTCTTTAACGACGGATCTGTACGTGACTACCAACGCAAAACGCATCAATGGACACCTGGCAAGAACTTTGACAGCACCGGCGCAATTGGCCCCTTTGTTGTAACGTCAGATGCTCTTCCTGAGGGCGCCTCAGGACTTAAAATCGAAAGTCGTGTTGGGAAGGAAATCCTTCAGTCTTCCAACACTGCCAACATGATATGGGGTGCACCCCAAGTCATAGCGACAATTTCAGAATACACAACACTTGAACCAGGCGATCTGATTGCACTCGGTACGCCGCCTGGGGTGGGGCATGCCAAGAAGCCAAACCCAAGATGGCTGCGCCCAGGTGAGACAGTTGAGATCGAGATTGAAGGGATCGGCATCTGCGCGAACCCGATAGTTGACGAAGCGGACCTTCAACAAAAAGCAGTCGCAGAATGAACGCACCTGTCGGACAAGAACTAGCGAATTTACGCGCGAAGGCCCGGCAGGACCATCGTAACCTGCACAGCCGCATAACGCGCCTTTCCGAAGATTCGATTGATTTGATCATTCGCCAAGCTCGGTCCCACTATGCGTGGCAGGATCGTCCAATCCCAGATGCCTTGCTGCATGAGATTCACGAAATCACCGTGAACGGCGCAACTAGCATGAACACATTACCAGCAAGGTTCGTGTTCGTAAAATCAAAGGCAGGCAAAGAGCGACTGGCCAAGTCTCTCAAGCCTACGAATGTATCTAAAATGATGGGCGCACCAGTGACCGCGATTGTTGCCTATGACATGGACTTTTGGAAGCAACTGCCGTTCCTCTTTCCACACGAAGATCGGCGCCATTTGTTTGATGGAAACCCCGACTATGTCGCTGATACGGCTTATAGAAATGGAACCCTACAAGGCGCTTACTTCATGATCGCCGCCCGTGCAGTGGGTCTGGACGTCGGTGCCATGTCGGGCTTTTCCAACAAAGTTGTCGACGAAGAATTTTTTGCAGGCTCAACGCTTAAGTCAAACTTTCTCTGCAATCTTGGCTACGCGGATGAAACGGCGCTTTTTCAAAAGCTACCACGTTTCTCCTTTGAACAAGTTTGCAGCTACGCCTGAGGACACTGAACATGGCAATTCGAATGAAAACCGTGGTGACGTATCGAGCAACAGCTCAGTGTCCAACCCATGCCCGGACCGAAATCCCAGTTCGCGATTTGAACGTTGTGATCGATGAACCAGAGGAGCGTGGCGGGACCAATATGGGCCCCACACCAACCGAAACCGCGATGACTGCACTCATCGCTTGCACGAATGTGATTGGACACAAAAACGCAAAACGAATGGGCGTTGATCTCGGAAAGGTCACGATCAACGCTGACTGCAAATTCGACCGCCGCGGCGTTCTCATGGAGGAAGAGATCGACGTGCCGTTCCCCGCAATCACACTCACAGTGAATTGCGACACAACCACGAGCCAAGAAAAGCTCAACAACGTGGGTGCTGAGACCGCCAAGTATTGCGCAATTGCTAAGCTGTTTGAAGCAGCTGGAACAAAACTGACAGTAAATTGGGTCAAACAGACTTGACCAAAATTGGGTCGAGCTGGCCCGTAACCCAGGGAGAGAATCATGAAAGAACAAACCAAGCGAAGCCTCATTGGCGCAGTCCTTGTGACCGCCATGGCGTTGCCAGTTATGGCAAAGGAAAGCATTTCCGTGGTCGTGATTGACGGTTATCCGGCGCGTGCGTTATGGGTAAAGGAATTTACAAACTTCTTTATTCCAGAAGTTGATCGCCGCCTTGCAGAGGCCGGCAACTACGAAATGAACTGGCAAGAGAACTACGGCGGTTCGATCGTGAAACCTAAGGGCGTTCTCGAAGGGGTTCAGCTAGGTCTCGGCGATATAGGTATCGTCACAACAATTTTCCACGGATCCAAGCTACCCAGCCAAGGTATTTCAGGTTCAACACCATTTATTGCTTCCGATGCACGCGCGGTTGCGAAAGCCGTCGATGAAATCGCACGTGAATACCCGGCGATGCAGAATGAGTTTGCGGCTCAGAACCAAGTTTATCTCGCAACCGGCGTTGTGTTAGACACCTATCAGGTGTTCTGCTCTGAACCCGTAAACTCAGTGATAGATCTTGAAGGCCGCAAGATTGCAGGTGCGGGACTGAACCTACGCTACCTCGAAGGCATCAAAGATGCGGCTGGTGTTCGTGGCGGTCTGACCGACTTCTACAACATGATCCAAACTGGTCTTGCGGATTGCGCTATGCTATGGCCAGAAGCAGCAAAGACCTTCAAGATTGCGGAAGTTGCACCATATATGCTTCGCGCTGATCTCGGTGCCGTGAACTCAAAAACCATCACGGTCAACTCTGACTATTGGGCGGGACTGCCGGATGAAGTCAAAGACGTTTTTAAAGAAGTCGCCATCGACTATCGTGACCACGTCGCGGGTATTGCGATGGAGCGCGCCGAAGCGTCTCGGGCTGCTTATATAGAACAAGGTGGTACAGTGGTCGAAGTATCAGGCGAAGACCGCGCGATCTGGGCAAACGCAATGCCAAACATTGCGCAAGAATGGGCCTCAACATTGAATGATCGCGGCGAAGCCGGGTCTGAAATGCTGGCTGCCTACATGGGCAAACTTAAGGACGCGGGACACACACCAATCCGCGACTGGGCTACCGAATAAACCAGAACGACCAAGGAAAGGCTCAATTCATGTTTAATTCTGCAGTTTCAGGTCTTTCCAAGGTTGCCAATTCACTTGCGATTGCGTCCAACGCCTTAGGCACCCTGGTTGTGCTGGCGTTAGTCGTCGTCTTGAACGTTGATGTAATTGCCCGGGGTGTTTATTCAGCCCCCTTGAAGGGCACTTACGAACTAGTTCAATTCTCTGTCGTTTTGATTGTTTTCCTGCAACTGGCTGACGTTGTGCGCGTTGACCGCCTGACGCGCTCAGACGGGTTTCTTAACCTAATGCACAACCGGCACCCCACACTCACGACGAACTTACGTAGAATAATCAATGCACTATCGGCAATTTTCATGGGATTGATCGCCTACATCACGTTCCCAGAGCTCCTGCATATGTGGGACACTCAGGACTTTTTCGGCGTACCCGGCCTGTTCACACTACCTTGGTGGCCAGTGAAGCTCGTGATCTCGGTTGGCACAGCCCTGTCCTGCCTAATCTTTGTTTTGAAAGTCGTCACCGCGCAGGACCGTCCACAACTGGTTTGCGCGCCAGAACACGATGAGACGTCCAAATGACCCCGATTGAAATTGGCCTAATCTCGGTCATCGCGATTGTCTTCCTGATCTATTCAGGTGTCTACATTCCAATTGCTCTGGGCATGGTGTCCTTTGTCTCGATCTGGGTGATGCGTGACAATTTTACCTTGGCTCTAAACCTTTTGAAGATCGCGGTTGGCGACTCCGCAATGGAGTATAGTTTCGCCACAATCCCCTTATTTACGTTTATGGGGCTAATAGTGTCGAAAGCCGGATTAGGGCGAGACATATACGAAGTCATGACCATGCGATTCCGCAAGATAAAAGGCGGGATCGGCATGGCGACGGTGGGTGCGAACGCAGTATTTGCGTCAATTACCGGCTCTTCGATTGCATCTGCGTCTGTCTTTACCAAAGTGTCGGTACCTCAGATGATCGCACAGGATTACACACCTCGGTTCGCCGTAGGGGTTGTGGCTGGGTCTTCAGTTCTAGGAATGATCATCCCACCTTCTGCGATGTTGATCATATATTCTTTCGTTGCCGAGCAATCAGTCGGAGACATGTTTCTGGCTGGCGTGACTCCCGGTATTTTGTTGGCAATCGCCTACATGGGAGCAATTTGGGTAATGGGACGATTCACCCCGGGCTTCGTGGGCGGCAGAGTCGTCGCGGACACCGAATGGATGTCACGGCGTGAGATTACATACAAAACGCTCCCTACGATTTTCCTGATCATGGTCGTCTTGGGAGGAATTTACACGGGTTGGCTCACTGCCGTTGAAGCCGGTGCAGCCGGTGCGCTCGTCGCGTTGGTCATCGCGGTGTTTCGAAAATCCATGACGCCCAAGGCGTTCTGGGATGCTCTTTTGGAGACCGGCCATATAACAGCGGCGATATTGTTCCTGATCACAGCAGCATCAATCTATAGCCGGATGCTCGGCCTCGCTGGTCTTCCAAACCAGCTGCAGGACTTGCTCGCGGGCAATCAGGCATCATTTTGGACGATCATGCTCATATACGTCCTGCTGATGCTTTTCCTTGGCACGTTGCTGGACACAGCTTCGATCATCCTCATTGTGGTTCCATTGTTTTTACCACTGGTCGAAGCATTAGACCTGTCGCTCATCTGGTTTGGTATCATTACCGTTATTGGCGCAGAGATCGGATTGCTTACGCCGCCTCTTGGAATTTCATGCTTCGTCATCAAATCCACCATCAACGATGATCGCATTTCTCTGAAGGACGTCTTCATGGGTGCCCTGCCGTTCGCCTTTGTTATGTTGATCGTTCTGTTCATCTTGATCGAATTCCCGATCCTAAGTCTCGCCCTGGTTTAAGGAGCCAACCATGAGAAACGTCACCAAAGATAACATAACCGATGTGTTTATGGGGTATCTGTCAGAGGACATCGACCCTCGTATGGGTGATATTATGGGATCGTTGGTCAAACACCTTCACGCATTTGCACGGGAAACGAATTTGACCCACGACGAGTGGCGCATGGGAATAGCTTTCTTAGAGGGATGTGCAGCTGTCGAGACCGAGGATAGGCACGAGTTTGTTCTCGCATCCGATGTTTTGGGACTGTCTTCGTTGGTGGACATGCTACATTCGACCGAAGAAGCGACAAGCTCATCGGTTCTGGGCCCTTTCCACGTGTCTGGCTCCCCTCCGCTTGAAGTTGGCGGCGATATGAAACGCCACTATGGCGGCCCTATTTTGTTGGCTGAGGGTGTTATAAAAGATGTGGACGGCAACCCTATCGCTGGCGCTGAACTTGATATATGGCAAACAGCGCCAAACGGCCTCTATGCTAGCCAAGACAATGATCAGGACACATTTTCATTCCACGGTCTAATGACAGTTGGCGAAGATGGTAAATATGCCTTCACAACTGTTAAGCCCGTGGAATACACAGTACCGACTGACGGTCCGGTTGGAGATATTCTGAGGGCTTGCGGCCGTCACCCATGGCGTCCATCTCATTTGCACTTCATTGTGACCGCGCCCGGATACAAATCTTTGGTGACAGAGATTTTCCCCGATGACGACCCCTATCTAGATCAGGACACCGTATTTGGGGTCAGAGATGACCTTGTAATGACATACGTCCAAAAGCCGCCGAGCGAGTTTCCAGAGGGAATGGCTCTTTCAAAGGGCATCAACGAACCCTTTTTGCACGTAAAGTTTGATGTGATTTTGGCAACAGCCTGAGCGCGACACCTAGTCTTTAAATAGACTTAAAACTCCAATTAATTGTAAAATTAACGGACGCACGAGGTGAAAGGTAAAACTGAACGAATGGAAAATACAGTTCATAACTTTATCGCAAAGATATCTCATTGGAGCTTTGTGGCTTTATTTGCCTTACAGAAGACCTCAAACTTCTTACCAGAAGCTTGTTCTCTAAACTCTGCTCGAAGTGATGTGATGTGATGTGATGTGATGTGATGAACTTGTCAAATGTGGCCATAATAATCTCAATGTTTTCAGAACATGGGAACTGACGGGAGCAGGTCAAGTCCGATTGCTCCAAACAAAACCCCACCCCAATGAATCCACCATCCCAACTCTTAACCCCCTGCCCGTGGACCATGCACCCGCTTAAAGGGAGAGCGAAAAGACTTTGGGTAGCCTAATCAGTGAACGTAACC
>Ga0206130_10006724_pt1 | contig 13029 bp, 10 predicted proteins | sample Helgoland_Spring_9_FD_148637 | JGI IMG/M metagenome (GOLD analysis project Ga0206130, IMG submission 148637) | Pelagic subsurface seawater microbial communities from Kabeltonne, Helgoland, North Sea - Helgoland_Spring_Bloom_20160512_1 | ecosystem: Environmental > Aquatic > Marine > Epipelagic ... | reverse complement strand
TCCTATATCTGGACCAGTGAGGGCTGGCTTTATCTTGCCGTCATCCTCGATCTTTACTCACGGCGGGTCATCGGATGGGCCCCTCTCGGGCATGCTGCGCAAACCCTGCCGGACAGGGGTCAGCAACTGCATTAAACGGGATCTGGTAATCCGCGCGTTGAATAATGCCGTGGCCTTACGCCAGCCACCCACGGGCTGCATTCACCATACGGATCGTGGTTCGCAATATTGCTCAAATGACTACCAAAAGCTCCTAACAAAGCATGGCTTCGAAGTATCAATGAGCGGCAAAGGGAATTGTTATGACAATTCCATGGTCGAAACATTCTTCAAATCCATCAAGGCGGAGATGATCTGGCGCAATCGTTGGGAAACAAGACGCCAAGCCGAAGGGGCGATATTCCAATATATCAACGGGTTTAATAATCCAAGACGGCGACACTCCTCACTGGGTGGAAAAAGCCCCTTGGCCTTTGAACGAAGGGCTGCATAAATGAGTTGGGAGACCGGAACGTAAGCGGAACAAGACCATTTGACCATGCCCTTGGTTTGCGGTGATCTTGGTGAGGTCAGCCAGTGTTCAATGCCGATAGTTGCGCAAAGCGTGCGAAACGTGTGCTGTCGTGTTACGGCGCGCCTATGCACCTGAACTTCGTCTTTGTTCCGTGACATTGGGGTACTTTACCCCCGTTCATGAAAGGGGCACAAGATGAGACAGCATCGACGGAACTACATGGATGAGTATAAGGCTGCAGCAGTTGCGTGGCTTTACAAGCCGGGCGCGACGCAAGGCAGCGTAGCCAAGGAGCTTGGGATCACGGGCACCCAGTTGAAGACGTGGCGACTTGAGAGAGACGCGTTTGGCTCAGTTGAGGCCAAACGACGGTAAAAAGTGGATGCTTCTGAACTGGCCCGTCTTCGCAAAGAAAACAAATGCCTGACCGAGCAAGTGAAGATTTTGCGCAAAGCCTCCGCGTTTTTCGCAGCGCAGGCAGTGAAACCATGATGAAAAAGCGCGCTTTCGTCACTGCCCATGAAGCTCAATATGCGGTTTCTACGTTTTGTAGGGTTCTGCAAATATCCCGGGGCTGGTTTTACGGCTTTCTGACTAGCCAAGCTGCCAGAATTCAGCGGCAAACGGACCGGAAGGTTCGAGACATGGATTTACTCCCAAAAAACAGGACGTTCTTCAAAGCCAGCAATAAATGCTATGGCTCGGAGCGGATCCACGAGGATCTGGTGGCTGATGGTGAGACAGTTTCTGAGCGACGCGTGGCCCGTATTATGAAGCAAAACAAGGTCTGTGCGCGATTGAACAAGTGCAGCAAGCCGATCACAAAAGACAGCAATCACAAGATGAGCCCATCTCCAAACCTTCTGGATCAAAACTCTCACTGTATGATACCAATGCCGTTTGGCTGGCCGATATCACCTATGTCGACGCGAACGAAGGCTGGCTGGTACTGAGAAAAAACAGAGCCGGACAAATCTGCGCCAGAAGTCAGCGCCACTTTGGCGACCCAGAAATCCAACCAAAACCGGCACAAACGTGGTCGCCAAAACGCTGTTGCCTTGCATGTGACAAGCAGCCGACAATCCTTATCCCAAAAAGACCAGTTGTTCAGGCTTTCCTTAAGTCGTAATTGTTTCATTGCATCCTACTTTTACAGATGTTTTGAAATAACGATCCACACGGAAACGGAGGTGGAAATTAGTTGATAGCAGCTCGCATTTTAGCCGCGGTTTCATCAACATAGGTCAGTTTGACAGTTTGAAAGTCGCCGTAGACAATTTCGAGGAAAGCTTCAGGCTGACTTGGGCAGGGGATGTCTGAGCCTAAAAAATTGATTGTTGAGGTCGGTAGGATAATATCTACTGGTACGCCGTGCCATCCACTTTCCATAACCGGCATCGAGCCTTTCAGAAGCTGCCTTTCCAGAACAGGTTCGCCTTTATCAGTGGCATGTCTGAAGGTCACAAGATCGAGATGAATTTCGCCACGCATCCGGTTGCGCTCCCATCGGAATGGCCAAGACTTCGGCTTGTCGTAGGACACCACTATAAAGTGTAATTTTTCAAAGATGTCGACATAATAGCCGTCTTTATCACCCCGTGCAGATAGGGTGGCGCAGAGCTTATCCCAAGTCGTATCATCATCGAGCAAAACCGAAATATCGATATCGTCTTCCCAAGCTAGCATGGCGCCGTTTTCCCGTACCGCTCCTAAAAGTGTACCACCATCAATCCAATGAGTGGCATCGATGTCTCTCAGACAATCCGTCACAAACCGTCCTAGGTCTTCAAAATGCTCACGGCAACAAGGTGGAGTATTTAAACCAAGACGGTTTACGTAAAAGTTCAATGGGCAGGGCAAAGAGTTTTTTTTGCAACCAAGCCAGTTAACACCGCCGTTTGGTAATATTTGCAATTCGCTGATCGCGTGTTGTTTCGCAAAGTCTGCAACATTGCCATTTGCCTGTGTTTGCAAGACCAAAAGGTCAGGTGTATTTAGGGGATATGATTTGCGACCGACACATCTGCAGCGAAGAAACCATGACAATTCTATGGCAGTTGTCGCTACCAACAACCCCAACAGCTTTGGGTCTGGTAGCATGTACCCAGCAACAGCAGCAGCCGGGATGATCCACAACCCGCTATATTCGGCGTGTTTTGCCAAGAAATGGATCACCGGCCGAGGTGCAGAAGGCTTAAAGGCTACGGCGGTTGCTGTAATAGTGGTGAACAAGTAGGCGATGAAACTAGCCGCCACGATCAAAGACAGCCAGCTAAATCCAGAGGACGAAAATGAGATTTGAATAACTGTGGTGAGCGCCAGCCCCGTCGTCAGCAAAAACAATGGGAGAGGCGGGGAGTACCAATTCCGCCAATATCGCAACAAGCGAACTAATGAGAGATAGGCCAAAAAATAAAGGCTTGCAGCGATTAATGCGCTGGTAAAATGATTGCTGAAAACAGTTCCTATCCCAATCATGATATCAGCGCCAAACTTTGATCTTTATTCTTATCCAGTTGACCGATCAGAGTTCGATCTGTGATTGCTTTGGAAATTTGGGGCAGTATCTCAGTTTTAGCACGCTCTACATCTTCGGTGAAATCGATTTCAATCCAAGGCAGGCCTGTAATGTCCTCAAAGGCAAACTTGCCGCGTGGCGATGTTAGTAAAACGTCACGGATCGTTTCTTCATAAGGCTCATGCCTGCGTCCCTGTCGCAGACTAAGATCTGCCTGAAGCATGATCTTAGTAGCAATTTCGGCGGAAAACTTGAACAAACCGACAGACTCACCACAAAAATCTGAATCAGCAGTCAACCATTTACGAAACTCGATGATGTCGCCATCACGTATACATATTTTGACAGACTCATCGTCAGGTTCAAAAGATCGGTCGAAAAGTAGACAATTGGAATGTTGAGTTTTGATGAGGCGCTCCAACAGACTTTCATCATATAGAATGTCGGCGTCCATAAGAATAATAGCCTCTCCGCAACAGAACTCATCGCGAAGTACTGACAGAGTAATGATATTTCCCTGCTCAAAGTCTTTATTGAACAAAGTTCGAACAAAGCTTTCTGCTCCTAGTCGCTCAATTTCATGCTGGATTTTATCATGTTGGAAACCTACGCCAAGCACCAACTCGCTGATTCCCTGCGCCTTACAAATATCAATGTGGCGCTCTAACAAGGATTTTCCACCAAACTGCATTAAGACTTTTGGGCCAATTTCAGCACTTGACTGCCCAAGCCTGCTACCAAGGCCGGCGGCCAGCATAACGACTTTCATAGTTATTCCCCTAGATTTGCACCATCAAAATCCGGGCATCAGCACAGCAAGCCCTTTTAGGTTGCTGTAAGATTATACCAAGGTATTGGTGCTTATAGACAAATGTAGATCAAATGTCCACTTTAAGAGTGTAGCACCGCCAGTTGGCATTAGCCAGCGCACTAAGACTATAATAAACCCCTACCGAGTGAGTTTGCTCTGCCCAAGTCTTATCGCGGGAAGAGCTGGGTTATGTGCACAAATGGCTGGTCGGGAATCCCTGTCTGAATTCGGTATAATCTTGGAAGAACATGAGTATTTGTGCCTAGATGAAGTCTGAAACCAAGAATTGGTGGTCACACAATGGTATTGAGACTGGAGTGCAGCCGTTCATCGACCGTGAATTAAGAAGCTGCAAGCAAATCTCGGTACTGCCATTGGTACATGTTCGCAGATTGGCTGTCACATTAAAGAAATTACAACCGTTTTGTGATAAAATTGAAGTAGAGCCTGTTTGGGTGGATCTATAATAACTCCCACCGATTGATTAAGCTGATCACTCTTCAAACCAATGTATCGTCGCGTCTGCTGTTATGAGTGTATTTTTTGTTCTCTTGGTTGCTGGTAATGTGATCTGAAACGCAAATATTTTATTTTCTGAAAAATAATGACTGAAAGGTATAAGGTGGTCCTAGTTTTCCGACCAGTTTTCAATCTTGTTAAGATGGATCAGAGTTTCATTTTAGGCTGCTAATCTCATTGAGTGGCGCGGCAAACCCCAGAATATTCGTGTCGACAACGGTCCAGAATAGATTAGTGGACTGTGCAAATCATGAACAGGCTGCTGGGAGACCATAAACTTTGAGCCAGGGCTGAACTTTAACTGTTGATAATCTGCGCCACCAAATGATTTGACAATCTGATTATTAGTGACGGAAGTGATAATCGTTAATGTGTCGTTCAACTCGCTATCCTATGGCTGGTTGTAAATGGTAATATGGCGTCGTTGCGTTCAAAACTCCATGTGTTATCGTTTGAATTATACGTAATCATTTCCCCTAAATATTCTGAGACTGAAACGGCACATTTTGACTCAATGAAGTTTTAGGAATGCCTATGTCCCTGCCTGTTGAAAAAGCCTTGCGCAAAGCCCAGAGCCACATCAAGGCAGGGGAATTAGCCGAGGCGGAAGAACTTTATAAACTAGTTCTATCCAAGTTTCCCAAAAACAAAAAAGCTATTCAAGGATATCAGAAACTGAAGGCGAAAATTACCTCTAAAAGCGTTTCAACAACCGAACCACCGCAAGAACAGTTTGATGAATTAGTTAGTCTATATAATCAGGGACGATTTGAAGAGGTTTTGGTAAAGGTCAAGCCTGTGATAAGTTTGTTTCCAAAAGCAATAGATTTTTACAACTTACAGGGCGTAGCTAACACCGCCTTAAAGAGATATAACATAGCTGTAAATTCTTTCACAAAGGCCCTTAAGATCAAGCCAGATTGCGCCTTAGCGCATTATAATATTGGTTTAACAATGATGCGTAAGGGTGACATAGACGCAGCGGTCAACAGCTACCAATATGCTATCAAACTCAATCCAAGCTATGCAGATGCCTGTCTGAATTTAGGAAATGCTCTGCACTTAAAGGGGGAGCTAGATGCTGCCATACATGGCTACAAACAAGCACTAAAAATCAAGCCTGACTTTGAAATTGCTCGAGCCAACAAACTGCATGAGCAAACTCATATATGTGATTGGACGGGAATACAGCAGGACAGTGAAATAATCCCAACAATTGGGACCATAAAACAAGAAATAAGACCCTTCGCAGTCTTAGCGCTAGAGGATGAGCCTGCACGTCATAGGCTGAGATCAGAAATTTTCGCCAAAAATAAATTTCCTCAGAAGCCTTTGCCGCTCACGCCAAAACCTTCTCATAAACCAAAACGTCTTCGTATCGGATATTTTTCAGCGGACTTTCATAATCATGCCACCATGTATCTGATGGCCAAAATATTTGAGGCGCATGACCCAGAAAAATTAGAACTATACGCCTATTCTTTTGGTGATGAAGCGAATGATGAAATGCGGCAGCGGCTTATAAACTCAGTTGATGTTTTTGATGATGTGAAAATGATGAGTGATCAGGACATCGCCTTGCTAGCCAGACAGGATGAAATAGATATTGCTATCGATTTGAAGGGCTTCACAATAAATTCCAGAACTGGTATTTTTGCATATCGTGCAGCTCCAATACAAATTAGTTATCTTGGTTACCCTGGCACAATGGGAGCAGAATTTATTGATTATATTATAGCTGATAAAGTCGTTATTCCTGAGAAGGATAAACCTTATTATAGTGAAAGTGTTATTTACTTACCCCACTCCTATCAGGTAAACGACGATACTAGAGTGATTTCTGATCGCACAACAACCAAATTTGCAATGCGCTTGCCTGAACACGGGTTTGTTTTTTGCTGTTTCAACCAAAATTATAAAATTTCTCCCGCTGAGTTCAACATCTGGATGCGACTTTTAGGAAAGGTTGACGGAAGTGTGCTATGGCTTTTAAAATCCAACAAATGGGCGGAGAGTAATCTAAGAGTAGAGGCTGAGAAGCGGGGAGTTTCAGGCGATCGTTTGATTTTTGCAGAAAAACTACCTCAGGCAGAGCATTTAGCCCGTCAAAAATTGGCTGATCTATTTTTAGATACTTTCAATGTTAACGCCCATACCACAGCCAGTGATGCGCTTTGGGCGGGTTTGCCCGTGGTTACAAAACTTGGACAAGGCTTCGCAGCACGTGTCGCAGGAAGTCTGCTTTCGGCAATTGATATGCCTGAACTCATCACTGATACAGAACAAGATTATGAAGCACTAATCTTAGATTTGGCCACAAACCCTGAACGTCTTGGTGCAATCAAACTAAAGCTCGCTGCTAACCGTTTATCGAAACCATTATTTAACACAGAGTTATTTACCAAACATCTTGAAGATGGATATCAAAGGGCATACCAGCAGTATTTCGATGGTAAGGAACCTGAAGCGATTTATGTGCCAGAGTAATTATGTACCGGCACCATGGTAGCCACCTTCAAAGCCCAGGCGCGCCAAAAGCTTAACACAGCCTGAATGAGAATACCGCAGAACGAACCGCGGTGACATAGACGCGTATTTCCACCGTAGATCGGCAAAAGCGGTCCTCAAGCCACGCGCAGAGAACTACCTGCTCGCGACAGGCCTCCGCGATTGCCCGCCTTTCCAACCATCATAAGCCACTGCATCCCAGCCCTCAGCTAGATATTGTTTGTGCCAGCCACGCAGCGTGTCATCATCAAGGTAAAGTACCTGCGCAATCTCGAACAGGACTTGCCGTCATCCAACAGTAAAAGCGCATTTGCCCGCCGTGCAACGCCATGATCCTCCTGCTGTCGCCACACACGCCAGACGTTCGCGGCGGTCCTCAAGGGACAGAAAATTTGAACGGGTCATGTGAGAACTTGAATCAATGTCCTCCTAAACGTCAACATGATCTTCGGGTACTCAACGACGCCAAGTATAAGTTATGGATTTTTGCCAATTAAAGTATAAAAGGTGGTCGTTTTTCCGATCACCTGCTATAATTTGATGTGTGTAAAAATTTTTCTCCACCTGCGTGGCGATTTATTTGGCAAACGTGATTAGGAGAAATTAATGCGTGGACTCAGTGAAACCTTTGAAAAGCTCTGCGAGCTCGCCCTTGCGCAAAGAACGCTGAACTTAAGAAGGATTTTTTAAAAAATGACCAAATTGCGACGCATAGGTGTTTTGGGGGGTATGGGGCCAGAGGCGACTGTTGCCCTTTTACAGCGCGTGCAGGGGGCTATACTTGCCCACGATGACGCCGACCATGTGCCGCTTTTGGTTGATTTGAACCCGCAAGTTCCGTCACGCATCAAACATTTGATTGAAAAGACTGGTCCCAGTCCGGGACCTGTCATTGCGGACATGGCTGCGCGTTTGGAAACAGCGGGTGCCGAGGCTTTGATCCTGCCTTGCAACACGGCCCATCATTATGCGGGTTTCATTACTGATCGCGTGGCTATTCCGTTTTTGAACATGCCTCAAATGACGTGTGATGTTCTGGCGGGGCTTGTCCTATCTGGCTCTCATATTGGAATCCTAGCTTCCCCTGCTACCAACCAGACCGGCCTGTTCCAGGATTTTCTTTCAGAGGAAGGTCTAAGCACACTTTGGCCAAATGATGAAGACATAGTCTTGGCGACAATCCAGAAGATCAAGACAATAGGTCCAACAGCCGATGATCTTGCTTTACTTCAAAAAGCAACTGACGATTTGGTCGATAGAGGTGCTGCTGCCATTCTGATTGGCTGTACTGAATTCTCGCTTATCAGTTTTAAGCTTTCAGCGCCGGTGCCAATCGTGGATGCCTTGGACGTGCTTGTGAAAGCTACTTTGGCATTTTCTGGTGCAACCTTTTCTGACCATGATTATAGAAACGCTGCATCTGGTTAATCACGTAACTGGTCTGTGCTAATTTTTGCAATGGAACACCTGTCAGATGCCTGTTGCAGGTTAAGTTTTGCCCAAAGGGTCGTTCTTTTTATATCAAAATAATATTTAAAACTGCCCAAATATCAGGGATGCGCCTAATCTTTCGGTGGTTAACCACAGATAGCAATTATAGGTTGTGTTGCTTATGTGCTGAAAGTGGTTAACAGTTTTTGCTGTATTTTCCCTTTTCATGGTGAATGATAACGCCAATTCGTTCAGTTGAAAGGTTTAGAAATTTGATCACATATCAGGTGCCGCTGCAGCGTTTCAGTGATGATAGGGGCTAATAAAGTTAAAGGCTGCACACTCCCGCTATGCATGTGGATACTACACAACAAAAGAAATCTCCCAAATATTGGTCGCTAATAATGAATGATTTTCTAACCAATTCTCTCCGTTAGCCGAGCTTACAACTGGCCGCCGCTGTGGCTGACATGTACACCGGTCATCGCCTCTTCCACCCACCTCGCCATTTTAGGATCAGGGACAAGAACCAATGGATCGTCTTCGCTAGGGGTATAAGCATATGGAACTTCGGTCGTTTTGTTGGGTCTGATTTTATTTTGCCACATTTGTGTTGATCGCGCCTGTGTCTCATAGTCTGGGTTGAAAGATACAAACTTACTGGTATTAAAACGCATAAACATTTTTAACTAAGGATAAGTAAAATGATCAAAGACGGACAAAGAACATTCAATTTAAACCTGAAAGTGTCTGCTGCTGAGGCCGCAAACGTTGAAGCTGAAATTAAAAAACATGCATCATGGATGCGTGATACTCACAGTTATGACAATAGCAAAATACAGCTAGTCCATTACTATGTCTCAAAATCTGATGAGTTGGTTAACTTTGCTAATCCTGAGGAGGGAACCACTGGCAACGTGCTCTTTTCTATCAACGAGGTTTACGTTTACCCAGAGGGCATCGGTCAACATATGGATGCTGCTGGATCATGGTCAGATGCCCCCAGTTTCTTTGGGCTTCTCGGCAAGCATGGTGACGTGATGGTTATCAATGGAGAAGTAATAGAAACTTTATAAATAAGATCCATCCTGCCATCCATTGGTCCTGCCAAAATAGTCTGGTTACATGGCCGTATAATCGTTTACGCTTTTGGGAGGCAGTATGAATATTCCCTCGCCTTTATCGGCAATAACTAAAGTTTAGGCAGCAGGCTGTAATGGCCTACTGCTAATTTGTCGGAGTTTACCCTACCCAGTAATCGCCAATCTGAGTTATAACTGTGGTTGTGGAGACATCTGCACCAGCGTCCTCGCGTCTTTTTCTAACATCAGGACGCTCACCAAATGTTTTCATAAAGTCTGGGTCTGGTACGTCCATCATACAATAGATTTCAGTTTCATCGGGGTTAGCAGCGGCCCAGATTATTTTGGCCCCTTCGGCTGGCATTTCATCTTCAAATGACTTCGCCATTTCTGTCCAGGTTTTAAACCCTTTTGAAATTTTTACTGTGACTAGAATACTGGGCATTGTTATTTCTCCATTTTCACCACTACATTTTGAAACTCACTAGTACTAAATAAGGTTGCTAATTCACAAGTGACAAAATCATTTAAAATTATGTTCCACTTACGGTTCTGGTAGGTAATATAAACATTTCGCCGCCTGTGTATGTGACTTTAATCTGTTCTTTGTTCACCACACCAGATCAATCTAGCACTTTACAGTTGGCTGGTATGGCGTTTTTTGCATTTAGCGATGAGGGGTCATTCAGGACTTTTACGGTGCTGAAGGCCGCTTTAGAGGCGTTCATTGAGGAATTTAGGCTGAAAGCCACTATCGATGAAGTCGTGGCCAAAGCAAGGTGCAGTAAGTGTTGGGAGAAAAATATGGCAGAGGGCAGACTTGTATTTGTTGGGGGTCTGGGGAGGCTATGCCTAATACAGCTACAAAACAGGCATCTCTGCCATCAGATTGATAATTATCCCAAAAAAGAATTTTGAGAGCGAGAGTTATGCACTTCCTACTCAACCCTTACTAAAGCTTTAGAAAAAGAAAAGTTAAAACTCTATGTTTTCAGATGTTTGTGCCAGAATATAATAATATTGATTAATATCAAAGGGTTATAATTATGCCTATTTTTTAGGCAAAACTATATTGGACGTTCAAATGTAACAAAAATTTATAAACCTGACAAAGATATTCCCTGACTTATCCACAGATTCTGTAGACGTCTTTAAACTTGCTGCCAAAGCAGTTTCGGCGCAGTGCTAATGAGAATCAATGACAATTATGTATGAATTGTATGTTTCGACGTATAGGTTCTTGCCATGAGACTGATGATTACCACCCCTGCACTGGCACGTCTTGGTTGAGTTCTCCGCATCTGCCAATGACAAGTCATCAAGACTTTTAAAATGCCAATCGCTGCTTTAGCCGCGTTCATAGCCAGTAATATTCATTGCAGTACTGATGTCGCCTCTGACCTCACCCGTCAGGCTTCTAAAAAGCGGCCTGTTTTACGGTATAAGTTTTCTCTGTGTGGGTCGTAATGTGATCCAATCAGCCTGTTAATGCGTATCTATGTTTAAGTAGTAATCAAGGGAGTGAAGGTTTGTTTGACTTATGTGCGTGCCCGACAGCTTTAATCGAGCGTTTAGAACATGAAACAGTGCTATCGCACTGCATTGCCAAAATAGGTTCGTTTGATCACGAAGTCGCCACCAAGTACGGGCAGCACTATTGTTACTTTGATGCTAAAGGTGAGTTAACGCCTGCAGGGAGTATCCTAGCAAAATTCCTTGGGGTTTTTGGCGAGGCGGGGCTGGCCGAATTGCAACTGATGCAAGCCAAAAAAGAAGACGTGGATTTCGCAAAAGCTGCATAACCAACCGGTCAAACAGGCGTAGTTATGTTGCAACAACAAATGATGGAGTAAAGCTTTGTTTAATGTGTGTTCCTGTCCGCCAGCTATGTGTGATTGTTTGCATCGTAATGCAGTTCTATCGCACTGCCTTTGTGAAATAGGCTCCTCTGACCAAAAAGCTGCAATGAAGTACGGACTGCGTAAGGGCTTTTTTGGTATTGATGGTCAATTGACCACTTCAGGCAATACTCTTGCGAAAGTTCTTGGAGTGTTTGGGGAGGCGGAATTAGCCGAACTGCGCATCATGCTTTCCAAAGAAGATGTGGGCTTTGCTAAAGCTGCATAACAATCAGCTCACCTCAAATAGACCTAAACAAGTCCAACGGCGCCAGTCAGGATGATCCAGAGTAGGCGTTCATCAACGGGTGGGGTGGGCCTCGTTTGACTACAACTCGCTATAAGAAAGTTTTGTTTTGGTTAAGTTCACTAAAACTTTCACCCACCCTGTTTAGTCGACCTCATTGAGATAGGTAAAAACGCCCTTTTCGAAAATTGATCTGTATTTTAAATAATCTGGCGTCATTCTGTCGCATGCTTTTTATAATCTGATCCAACCGTCATATCCCTTTCGTATAACTATTTAACAGGAAGGACCTGTTTAATCAGTAATTGGAGATAAACCATGTTTCGTCGTACTTTTCTTGCCATAACGTCCGCAGCCACAATTGCATCAGCCTCCGTCGCATTTGCAGGTGGCCATTCAAAGGACATCGTAGATACCGCCGTCGGTGCAGGCTCGTTTGCCACATTGGTCGCTGCCGTACAGGCAGCTGGTCTTGTTGAGACATTGAAGGGTGAAGGCCCGTTCACAGTATTTGCGCCTACAGACGAGGCGTTTGCAGCCTTACCAGAGGGTACTGTCGAAACCCTTCTACTACCAGAAAACAAGGAAAAATTGACATCTATCCTGACCTATCACGTCGTTTCTGGCAAAGTCATGAGTAGCGATTTAACGAACAATATGATGGCTGAAACAGTTCAAGGCAGCCAAGTTAAGATCATGACTTATGGAGGCGTCACGGTTAACGGTGCAAATGTGGTAACGGCGGATATTGAGGCGTCAAATGGCGTCATTCATGTTATTGATGCAGTTATCATTCCAAAGTGATCCGTAGCGAAAAATAGAAAAGACCCAGACCGTCGGTGTTCGTAGTTAAGTGATGAAACCGGCGACGGCTCTCTGTTATTTACTAATATCCTTAAAGCTTTATGTTTTTTGGAGACCGGCGGTCTGGGCTTGTTTTAAAAATTAGTAATTTCTTATCACGAAGTGTACGGCAGTGCTTGCAAGGCCTTAAGCGTTTCCTGTTTAAACCCTGATCCGCGTTATTGTTTGCGCATACATACGCATGGCATGGGGTGGTCGTGGGTACGGGTTCGTTAATCCAACGGCGCACTGCATCCAACACAAATAGGTGCCCTAACCGAAACTTTCTTGCCGAAATTAGCATAATCTATATGTGTATTACACACTCTTTCGTTTCAATGTAGATTTCCCACCCAGCATCTGATTAGGCAGTATCTCTAGCGTGTTCCGCTTTAGATAAGGGTGATTGAGCCGTCTTCTTTGGTCTGTAAACTAAGTTTATTTTTGGTGTTGAGTGTGTCCAGACATTCAGTGGGACCGCCGAAGTGACAGCAGATTTTACTTTGGCGTCTTGGGTTTCACAATCCGCATGGATTCCTGCCATCAGTTCCTTGAAATGGTTTGAAGTGGTCCTGCACAATCAGACAGTCTGTTAAGGTGTATTCCAACCTTATGAAGGAATACAGAAATGACGAAACGACGGAAGTTTTCAGACCAG
>Ga0206130_10006722_pt1 | contig 13030 bp, 17 predicted proteins | sample Helgoland_Spring_9_FD_148637 | JGI IMG/M metagenome (GOLD analysis project Ga0206130, IMG submission 148637) | Pelagic subsurface seawater microbial communities from Kabeltonne, Helgoland, North Sea - Helgoland_Spring_Bloom_20160512_1 | ecosystem: Environmental > Aquatic > Marine > Epipelagic ... | reverse complement strand
TGGCAGAACATCACCATCGAATGGGATGTCCTATCTTGATTCAAGTTCCGTGACTGCGGGAACTTCAGTTGAGTATAAAATTCAATGCACTTGCGAAACAACGGTCGATATTTATATTAATAGATCATTAACAAATACCGATGCAAATGAAATTCCTCGCCCAATTTCCACATTAACCGCAACCGAGATCTACCAGTAATATGTCAGTACTAACCCCAGGAACAACATTTTCAAACGGCGAGCAGCTTACTGCATCTGACCTCAACCTCCTCCTTCAGGGAGCTACCTTCACTCAGTCATCTGTTGACAACCAAAGTACTCAACTAGTTGGCACGGCAATTGTCGTAGCTGATGGTGGTATCATTGCAGCCAAGCTGGCTGCGGATGCTGTGACTACTAGCAAGATCAAGGATGCTAACGTTACCTTCGCAAAGCTTACTGATGTCATCGACGATGACACAATGGATACTGCTACCGATACTACCTTGGCTACCTCAGAAAGTATTAAGTCCTACGTCGATAATCTCCCAGGTATTAAAGCTCACTGCGTGTGGGATGGAACCGCAACAGGAACAAATGCCCCGATTAGCGGAAGTGGAGTCACGAGCGTAACTCGCAATTCAACTGGCAATTGGACTATTAATCTGTCGGTTGCAGCTCCATCAAGTAGTTTTACAACTCTAGCAAGTTCTCAAGCTAAGAGTAACGGAACTACTAATAATGCAACTGGTGCGTACTCAACTAGCACTACAACTGTAGGAGTAACACGTGAGAGTGGCACTGGTGCTGGTAGCGATGGAAGTGATCCACTATCTTTCGCTGCTATTTGGTAATATGAACCCCCTCCTTCGATCAGTACAACTAGCGTTGCAAAACGCTACGCAAAAGGAAGCCCTTAAAGCTTAATGAAAGGAAACCCCTTACTCCTATCAGTACAAGTTGCCCTCGAAAAAGGTGGGCAAGAGGAAGCCATTGGCTTCATTGATCGGGTTCACGAGTTTATCTCAAGCGGTAAGTACGGGGAAGTACTGGACGATTGGTCACCTGAACACGTAAGAATCTTAATTGGTTATCATATGGCAAAGGGAACCTTCATCTGCGAACAGGGTGAAGATGGGGAAATCGAAGGTGTACTGATGTGGTATAATTGCGACAATGATGATACTTGGGATATGCTTCAGTGCTGGCAGATGGACAAGCCCAACGGGGACTCCGTCTTTATGGCATTTCTATATGCCAAGAATAACGCAGCATTCAAGAAGGTCACACTGGGTATCATAGCAGAAGAACCAAACGTTCTGTGGAAGAAGCTGATTGGGCTACGAATGAAGAGCGGAGTGCCAACTAAAATGAATTACACAACTAAACTATTTTCAAAGATATTAAGCGCAAAAGATTAGGAGTATATTATGGGTAAAAAAGGAGGAACTAAAATTTCAGCACCACCACCAATTGACTATGCTAAAGCTCAAGGTGAGTATATGTTTGGCAAAGGATTTGGCAACTATAATGGAATTACTGACCCACGCCTACAGCAAAGACTGCTAGAGGCCGAGTCTCGTTATCGTCCGCAGTATTCTGCGCTTGAGCTTGCTGACATCAACACAATGTGGGAAGGCTTTGAGGATGTTTCCCAGAGTCCACAGTACCAGAACCTACAGGCTGAACTAGCTGGGCTAGAGGCTGGAGGAGCGGTAAGTAATTTAAGCACAGAGGATCGAAGGGCTGCTCTTGGTGAGCAGTATGACCTGTCTAGAAAGGGACTAGAAAAAGAATCCTTTGGAGGGAAGAAAGGTGGTCGCCGTGGTCGTGGTGGACGTAATCGTTCCGTACCAGGTGTTGTCTTTGGCGGCAAAAAAGGCAAGGACGGAAAAAAGACAGGAGGCGAAGATCCCAGAGAAGCATACATTAGAGCTGGTATGGTGGGAACCCAAGACCGAGAAGCTCGCATTGCTCAAATCAAAACCCGTATGGGTGAGATGGATAAGATGGAGGGTGTCAAGGGCTACAAGGGCTTACTGGCTGATGCCTCAAGGCAATCAGGTATGCTTGAGCGTGAGATGCTTGGACTCCAGCGTAAGGACGATGTAGCTGCACTAGAGGAGTTCGCACCACAAGTAGTGGAGGCGTACCGAGCTGCTGATCCTTACAGCACTGGACTAGCCGAGCAGCAAACTGCTATGGCGGATGATCTATACCAACGCTCACAGGGACTTAACGCAGAGCAACAGCGCATAGTAGATCAACAGGCACTTCAGATGTCTCAAATGAGTGGACGTATCGGGGACGAGAGTTCCGCCGCTGGTCAGATCCTTGGGCGTGAGCAGTACCTCTCTGGACTCCGTGGTCAAGCTGCTGGTATGGGGCAACAAGCTTTTAATATGAACCGCAATATCGCTGGTGACATTGGCAGTACTATTCTTGGCCGTCCTTCATCTGCTATTGGACTCGGTCAATCGGGAGTTGGGGCAGCTACTAACCTAGCAGCTCAACCAGTAGGGCCTCAGTTATTTGATCCAAACGTTGGTATTAATTTAGCAATGCAGCAACGTGGTCAGGACATATCACTTATGGGTGCGCAGGCTCAGGCTAACGCATCAAGTGGTGGTGGTATCTTGGGAGCATTCGGTCAAGCGGCGGGGTCAGCGGCAGGAACTGCGGCCATTGGAGCCATCTAATTATTGACTAATAGATGTTCACATTTAACATCTTGGGATGGAAAATAAAATACAAAGTGCTATTAAACATATTGAACTGGGTCTTGCTAATTCAGGAAACCCAGTAATTGCGTGGAGCGGAGGCAAGGATAGTATGGCCCTGCTCGACCTAGTGTACAATAAATGTAAGGCAAAGATCCCTGTAGTTTTTTTTAGGGAGCAATGGCAACCTCACAAGTATGCTTTTCAGAATCGAATCATTGAAGATTGGGGATTAGAGACTTACACTTGGCATCCAGCCATCAGTGATTTCCAACAGACAGGTGATGAGTTCGAGGTACAAAATAGATACTATTTTGATAACACTGATATGACCTGCCCTACTGGCATAACTCCTATGGAGGAAGGCCAGCCTTGGGCTTGCGCACTGGACATATGTAATCGGCCAAAGAATGCAGGCATCATAGCTAATTGGGATGTAATGTTCGTAGGCCATAAGCACTGCGATAGTGACCCAATATATGGAGGTGACGCTGGAGTACGTGTGGACGTACGTATAAATCCAGGTCAGTGCAACGCTTACTACCCTATGAAGGACTGGACACACGATGATGTGTTTCAGTACTGTGAAGATAACAATGTACCCATTCAACTTGACCGCTATGAGAAAATAGATGGCAAGTGGGATGAAAAGGAAGATCGGTCGCAGAACTGCGACTATGTTCACGCTTGTACTGCTTGCATAGATCGACGTGAGAGCGCACCAAATTTCGTACATTGTCCAAAACTAAACTGCACGATAGAAAATGTATCTAGCAGAGTGCAATGGGCTGACCAATCAATACCAAGTTATATGAAGGATTAAATTATGGGATTTCAAGTAGGAACACAAATCGACCCCCGCTTAAATCAAGCGGATTTTAGCGGATTCACCAATGCGGCAGCTATACGTGCTGATTCTCAAAAAGAGTTAGCTGGAAATATCAGCGATGCAATCAGTGCATACCAGGACAACAAGAAACAGGACAAGGAGTTTGGTCAAATCGTAAAGAGTTCATTGGCAATGACTGATGCAATGATGCAGAATCTGCCACCGGAACAAGCCGAGGAGCTTGCTCGATTTGCAACGGACTCAGGTGTCAATGACCTAAGCTTGCCTATGGAACAGCGAGCGCAAGCCGCTCGACAATTTGGAGCATCACTGGGTTCCATAATCGATAGCATTAAGGGTCCAGGTGAGGTCACATATATGGAGGTTCCAGGTGGAACTGCGGTAATGCAGGGCGGGAAGATAGCAAAGGTTGTTCCAAGTAATACTATTAACTTTGGTGGCACTCCGACTCAGCCAGTAAACCCAGCGGCAGCGCAAGTTGCATCCGAGATAGCGGAATTAGAAAAACTATAATCAATTATGGCACGGACACCGGAACAGCAAGCTAGACTAGAATACCTTAAAGCAAACTTCGATGAGAGCGGCAACCCACTTCAGAGTGGGGAGCTTCTTGAGGGCGAGGAAAACCTAGAGGTTGAGAATAGTGTACCCGAGTTGGCTGCGGCCTACGCTGCGGAGATAGCTATTGGTGAAGGCGGTCGCCTTGCTGGTGCTGCTGCTGGTACTGCGGTTGGACCAGTTGGTACAGTAGCTGGTGCAATACTTGGTGGGCTAGGGTCAGGAGCCGCTGGCTCCATTGCTCGTCAAAGAATGCTAGACCCCGAGGGTGACCTCAACTACGGTGATGTGGTTGCTTCCGCAATTATCAACATCGTCCCCGGTGCTAAGTCACTGAAGATGTTCAAGAACAAGGCACTTAACTCAGCCGTGTCACAGGGCGCAGCAGGTGCTGTATTAATGCCAGCAGCGTCCGCAATTGAAACATCAATAGAAGAGAACAGACTTCCAACCGTGGAGGAACTAGGGGAGTCCTCAGTACAGGGTGGACTTATGGGTGGTGGACTAGGTCTAGCTGGTAGCGCACTGGGTAAAGCATACGCAAAGTATGCTGGCATCGACAGGGATCAACTGAGCTTACTGTACAAGAGTGGAGATCCTGACGCAAAGATACTAGTGGACGGCGTGATGAAGAACGCCCGTGAACACAATGATGAAGTCAAGGATGGATACAAGGACTTAAGGCTTGCAATCAAGGAGGGGAGTATGGACTCCAAGGCTCGCCTACAGGAGCTACAGGATCAGTCCGGCGGTGGTCAGTACAAGAAGGAGGATGCCAAGCTAAAGGTTGAGAGTGAAGCCGAGGACTACAACCTAGAGAGCCGACTAGCAGAGCCAAAGATACAAAGGCGTAATTCAGAGATTGAGGAGATCGTTGACCTCGACAGTAAGTGGCTCGTTGCTAAAGCAGATGAGATGGGAGTGCCAGCCAAGGAGCTGTCACAGTCCGTCAATAAGTACCTATATTCTAAACACGCCATTGCCTTTAATAAATCAAAGTTAAAAAGATTCAAGGGTGATGGTGCTGCGGGCATAAGCACCGAGGATGCAAAGGCATACATAAAGAATTTCGAAAGCACCAAGCTCAACGTAGAGCTTGATAACATCATCAAGAGCCGCAAGGAGTTGTCCAATCAGATCCTTGATACACTGGTGGATGGTGGCATCTACTCCAAGGTTAAGGCCAAGGAGCTACGCAAGATATTCCCGGACTACGTTCCATTGAATCGAGTAATGGAGGACGGTGCTAGCTTCAAGCCAGGACAGTACGAAGCTCTTGGTTCCGAGCGTAGTGTCGCCGACATTGGGGACAATATCATTGGCAATCTTTCAGTTGCCATTAGAGCAGCGGAAACCAACAAGGCCAACCAAGCATTCCTTCGACTGGTTCAAGCAGACGTTAATAAGAAATCTGCTGGTGAGTTACTAACAACCTACAAGCCCAAGAAGGGTGACAAGACACCCGATGGGGTGGACGGGGATTCCATCGTGAACGTATTCATAGATGGAGAGAAGACAGCCATTGCCTTCAAGGACAAGAGGCTAGCACAGGCAATGCGTGGTCAGAACAGGGAGGTAGTCGGGGGACTAGCCAAGCTTGCGCTGGGTTACAATCGACTCATTGGTCAGATGTACACTCGGTTCAATCCAGAGTTCGTTATTCCCAATCTCTTTCGGGACAGGTCTGAAGCTATCGTTAATGCGACAGCCAAGATGGGACTAGGCGAAGGTGCAAAGATACTCAATCCCTTGGGGGATATGGCAGTTGTACGCCGTGGAATATTTAGCAAGGGCAAGGTATCCGCAGATCCAGAGGCAGCCAAGATGGATGCGATCTACAAGCAGTTCACTGAGGACGGTGGCAGCACTGGCAACCTAAGTTCATCCACCATTACCAACATTGAGGACGGCATCAAGGGGTTACAGGAGCGACTGAACCAGCCAGCAGCATCCAAGGCTCGGGACTTTGCTAAGGTGTGGGACAATATGAATGCAGTGGTCGAGGACTCCACTCGATTCGGCGTTTACCGCCGGGGTCTTGATAGTGGTATGAGCCGCAAGGAAGCTGCCCTAGCAGCTAGAGACAGTTCATTCGATCCACTAATGAAGGGTTCCAAGGGTGGAACAATTCAGGCAGCCTACTTATTCGCTAACCCTGCGATCCAAGGCTCACGCAATTTCCTCCGCAGTATGAGGAACCCAAAGGTTGCAGCAGGTGTAATGGCAACATTGGCGGGAACTACTCTAGTGATTGACCTATACAATCAAAGCATCGATCCAGAGTGGAAGGAAAAGATGAAGGCTGCTAACGGCAGCTCCTATAAGACCGACAAGAGTTTCACCTTCGTCATAAGTAAGAACGAGGACGGCTCTCTAAATACTTTCTCAATCCCAATCGGTTACTCCATTGCTCCCTTCAAGAAGGTAGCGGACTATACCCAGCAGCACGTAATCCAACGGGGCATAATGGGCATCCAGCCATCCCAAGCTGAGATGGATAAGACGCTTGGCAAGGACGTAGCCGAGCTTGGTCAAGCATTCATTGGTTCCTATAACCCAATGGGTGGATCATTGGTTCCAACTATTATGCGACCTTGGACGGAACTCGCTCAGAACAAGGATGGACTAGGACGTGACATCCGACCTAGTTGGTTGGAGACAAAAAACATTAGTGAAGTCGAGAAGATGTTTCCTTGGACAATGGAAACACGTGGGGGAGAGATGGCTATCTCTTTCGCCGAGCAACTTCAGTCATTGGGGTACGAGGTTTCGCCCGAGAACTTGCAGTACTTATACCAAACTTGGGTTGGTGGTCCGGGTCAAACAACGGGAAGACTCTTCCAGGTTGCATCCGATGTGTTCAATGGTAAGCCCATTGCTAGGAACAATCGCCCAATCCTTCGACGATTCTTTGGTGAGTCCTCCGCTGAAACATTTGCAGCCCGAGGCTATGATGCTGAGACAATTGAAAACCTTGAGAATGAGTTCGGCACAGAACAACAGAAGGGAACCCGATTGGCTCGCAGTACGTTTACTGAGATGCAATCAAAGGATTCCAATGCTGAACGTATGCTTGTCCTACAGAACTCACTCAAGGCAAACCCAACTCTTTCTAAACAAATCCTAAAGTCAGTAATCAAGAAGACACAGAACAAGGCAGCAGGAGTTACATCCTTTGACAGTCGGGTGAAGGGACTTCCTGTTGCAGCTAGGGCGAAGTACTTCATCGACAAGATGGACACGATGCCACCTGAACAACTTGGTCAGTACCTAAATCTACAGCAGCAACGTGGTGTACTCACTAAGGCTGTAGTGCAAATGATGCAGCAGTCCCAAGCCTTTCGGGATAAGTTCCAGCAGAAGTAAACACTACAGTTTAATAATTGTAGCATCGCACTCGCTCACGTAGCCAACATCTTTCTTTACCCAACGGTTGTTACTGAAATCAGTAGTCTGGGGCATATTCTTTTGCGTCCACTTAAAGTCGTACTCATTCACCAGCATCTTGGATATGTTCCAAACGTATGCAGTGCCTTCGTACTCAGTGACGTAGAGTACCTCCTTGCCTGTGTCGCCTGTGGCTAACACATTGGAGTCAACCTTGTGCTTCTCAATCAGCCAAGGGTCGTACCTCTTGCGCCTGGACTTAACCTCTATGAGGTATCGCTCGCTCTCAAAGTCGAACGTACTGAACTGGTCAGTGGCTTCTATTGGGCAACCCATATGTGGGTATCGTAGTGAAAGCTTCTCTATAATTTTACTTGCCTTCATAGTTGTATCTAAAAATTAGGTAAGCTAGGTGGTTGAAATGGAATGAACAATCCAACGGACATCTTAATAGTCCGACTACCCAACTTACTCTTTAATAAAATCGTCCGATTGTATTTCGGAACTTGAATATTCCCTTCACGTCTCGGTCTCCCTCTCGGTTCTTCGCTACGTTGTATTGCATCTCAACATAGGGTCCGTAGTTGTCAACCTTTCTTGACGCATCTACATCACCTTCCTTTGGCCACATCAGCAGGACTATGTCCGCATCATTCTCGATGTCACCGGAATCCTTTAGGTCGTGTAGCTTTAGTCCACCCTCACGCTTGGCTCCCTCCCGCCCGACTTGGCATAGGAGTAAGACAGGTATGTTCAGTTCAAGTGCGAGCTGCTTGATCTTGTGGGACACGTCAGCGATGGCATCATTCTTTGACATACGCCCATTGCCGAATGGCATAAGCTGTAGGTAGTCAATGATCAGCATCTTGATGTTGTCCGTACGTACCAGCGTACGTACTTGGGATGCCATATCCTGTACGCTCTTAACGCTGTGTATACTCTTGATGCTTAAGCCACCGATGGTGTCCAGTGCATCGTTCACGCTAGCCATCTGCTTCTTGCTGACTACACGATCCCTAATGAGGTTTACATTCACCTGAGATAGGCACTGTACCAGTCGCTGTGTAACCTGCTTCTGGGGCATCTCAAGTGAGACAATAGCGGAGCTGACACCTGCATTCATAGCAGCACGTAGTGCTATGTTGAGGGCAAGCTGTGACTTACCACAGGAAGTAGGGGCGGCAATAACCATCACCTCACCCGGAGCCACGCCACCATTGCCGAGCTTCTCATCCAAGTGTGGGATCTCTGTCTTAACTACTTCACTGATGTACTCACCTGTCAGCATCTTGCTGTAGTCATCACGTAAAATATCAACTGATGTACGCAGGTCAGTGGTCGTGCGATCTTCTCCATCAATGAGAATCATATCGCCCTCAAGCTCTGCCCGAATACTGTCCGAGTCTTTGATCTCAGCACGTGCCTCCTCTTCGGATGTGCGACACTTGCGTATGATCATACGAAGCTGTGACTTCTCCTTCACGATCTTCGCAAAGTATTTAATGGACATCGGGTTGTCTACTCGACTCATAACCGCCATCATACCGGCTACGCCACCAACAGCGTCAAGGGAGGAGGACTTCTTAAGGTCCTCCATAAGGGACACCTCGTTGATGTCCTCCCCTCGTCCTGCTATGTTGGCAACGCTAGTGTAGAGGACTTCATTCCTCTGAAAGTAAAAATCACTTGGCTCAACCAAGTGAGATATTGTATCGTATCCATTAGCCTTATCGGCTAGGCAGCAGCTTGCGATCAAGCCCTCCTCTGCATTTAAATTGTGTGGTTCTTTTATTTCTTCGTTCATTTAATTCTCCCGATTTCGTTTAGGATCTGTGCAATGAAAAGGGGGGCGAAGGCCATTAACGCCTACGCCCCCCAGTAATCACTATGTTATGTACTTCTAGTCAGAACGCTCCAGCATACCGAGGGCAATCAGTGAGTAACCGATCAAGTCTCTGAAGATGTCCTTTGCCTTATCACCTTCGGTAGTAACCTCAAGTGAACCAGTCACACAGAAAGCCTTTGCTCTCTGGAATTTGTCCTGCATCCTAACGCATATCCCAGTTAGGGGATCAACGCCGAACTCTACACTAGCATCGAAGTTTGCGAAGGGGTTATTGCAACCATCCCCGCCAGTGTAATCCGAGTTCTTACGTCCAGTAAATTCTAAAATATACTGGACTTCTTCGTGGCGGAATTTATCCCACCACTCCTTGTCGTACTGCTTGGTGTCCAACATTAGAAAGGTAAAGCTTCGACTGCACTCGTGAGTGTAGGCGATGGCTCTTTCTCGATTGGCTTATCAACGGCGAGGGACAAATACTTTCCACCGTTCTTGTCAGTCTTCGACCAGGCGGACAGGTAATAATCTTTACCGTCTACGTTGATCTTACCCTTAAGGTTAGGGTGCTTCTCTGTCTTCTGCTCGGATGGCCATAGGCCACCAGTATTAGTGTTGTCGTATTGTGTCATATTAGATAAGCCCGTCGAGGGCATTTACTGTTTCGTTTTGTTGTGGCTTGGATGTCTTATCCTTACCGTGAGTGTTAGTTGAATCAGGATCCTTGGTATCGTCAATCGCAAAGAGTCCATTCAGTGCATATTTTCTAGCATAGGATGAGGCACTGCCGGTAATCTGGGCATCGTCCATTCCCTTCTTTGTCTCTGCTTCACGAGCGAATCCATTGGAACCAATTTGCGCACCGTAGGCATCGATGACGGATGCACTTGCCTTGACGTACACACGTCCAGCAATCTCTACGATGTCATCAGCGATGATAAGTGCTAGGCCATTGGATGCAAGCAGGGGCTTGAGTGCCTCAAGGATGTCCTCCGCTGATCGGTAATTGTAGTTACCGAATTTATTCTTCTGCCCCTTGGGAGCCTTGAGTTGGGACTGCACTGATTGCAGTCGTTCAACTAGAGTGGTGGTGTCATTTGGTTCAGTCATTTTTTATTATTGTTTTGTATAAGGAGGTTCTCTCCTTTGAGTTGGGTAAGTTCCTGATGGAGTCGATGTCGCACCCAAGGGATACGAGCAGTAATTCCTGCTCGCCTTTTTGAAGGCGGTCAAATCTTTTGTAGAGTTGACGGTATCCAGTGGGGTGCAACAGGTTAGTGTCCTTCTTGTTGAGGTAGTCAGCAATGTTCTTCAGCATCTTCGGTAGCCCTACCCTACGTGCAGTCAATGACATACGATTGAATGCATTCTCTAGGCGACCAAGGTATGTGTTACCCTCGGAGCTAATCACCCCTCGGACTTGACCACTGTGGTGATCGTGATCGACAACCCAAGATGGGTTCTCTACCTCGATGATAGGGCATTCGCTCGGTCGGTTGTCCTCCCGGAATTGCTTGAGGTCTGATTGCTTGACGTACTTCATTATGCTTTGGAGTGCTTGAGTGAGTTCCGGCGTACCTGAATGGAGTTCTTAGTGCGCTGAATGATTAGTTCAATGTCACTGTCCTTGATCAAACCACTGAGGATAAGTGCGTCCTCCTCTGGGGTGTAGCGTCTGCGCTGACTGCCATTCGGGATGAAGGAGTTTAATGCATCCTCCATAAGTTGATACTTTAGGCTTGGCTTCCGTCGAGAAGCCAACCTGTTGGACATCACGAGGATGGCAATTAGAGTAGCAACTGTGATGATTGCTATAGATTCCGAGATGTTTAGTGTATCCATATGTATTTGTTCTTATTGTGTTATGATTTGTGAGCTACTTGTAGCTCGTTGCTTTTGTCATTCGCTCCTGCCAGTAGACCTTAGCCGCTAGCATTGCTCCTTCCAAATGGTATTGTACATCGTGATCTTTCCACACCTTGTGGTAGTGTTCAGCCGTCTCAGTGCAGATGCAAACAGAGACACATCCAGGCAGGTAATCAAGGTCAAGTAATTGTTGAAGCATCCAAGCTTCAACTGCTAACTGCTTGCAGTCCTTGCCGTAGTAATTGCCCTTGCCCTTGCACTTACGTGTCTTGTAGTCCGCTAGGAATATCTTCCCGTCTTCATAGGTTCCGATGAAGTCAACGCTGCCAGCGATCTTGAGTACGTTGTTGCCAATGACATACTCCGTTCCCATTACACTGACGTTGTTGTCAGCCACCCACTGGACAAAGGGCATAGCCCAGTCATCCCAAGGTGTAGCGGTGTCATCCTCTACCCCCTTGATGATGTCCTCAATGCGCTTGTGTACTGACGTACCAAACTCTGAGCTTGGTATCATAGCTCCAGTCCAAGGGTGCTTACGAAAGCCGTAGGTCATATCCTTAACGTCCCGCCAGTCAAGATCCGGATGCTCACGTGCCAGTGTTACCAACTTCTTGGGCTGGTAGATTGAATCAATGAAGTCATCCTTGATGATGCTCAGTACTGTGGTCACTGATGGCCAAGCCTTCGCATCCTTTAGTGCCTGGGCAGGGGTCTCAACGTTTGGTAGAAACTTCGGTAGTCTTTCTGATGTATAGAAGTGTGCCATTATGTTCTCTTCTTTCCGTATGTTGGGTAAGTTGCTCGACCAGTCTTGGTACGGCGGGCATCCTCTAGCCATCCGAGTTTCCTAAATAGTGCAGCAGCCTTGCGACCTTCATCCATAATCTTCTTATTGGACATTGCCTTATCGTAGAGATCAGAGAACTGATCGACAACAAATGTATTTGTAGGTGATTCCATTATAGTTCCTCTTGGTCCATAACAAATTCAACCGCCTCACGTAATGCCATTGCATTGTCGTTTGGATACGTGACTAGGGGAGAACCATTACTGGAACGAAGTTCGATCACATCAAGGTCATCAACGTAACCCGTAAGGCTTGACCTAGGATTAAGGGGGGATCTAGCAGCGTGATAGGAGATGCAGATCTCACGATCCATTATAAAGTTGAGGACGTCTGCACTTGTCCGCTTCTGTAGCTTAGTCTGTAGTCGCTGGCAGTATTGGTCACCATCCAATAGGTCACCTGCGTAGCAGTCATTGACTGAACCCCTGCCTGTCAAGCGAAGGACAATCTCATCCTTGTTCATAAATAAGGCTTCCCCATCGGGGTATGTATAGAATTGTAGTGTATGTCTCATAGTTTTAATCTTTTATTGTTAGTGTTATTTCTTTTATGTGGGCAACCTACAGAGGTTGCAAGGTTTAATTTAACTCATACAGTGCTTTTCGAGTGAGTGCAATTGAACGTGCTGTTCAAAGTCTCTATTGAATGCAGCCCGGTGTGTGACCTGTAGCCACTGACCTATGTGCTTGGGCGCAGCGTTCTTAGTCTGACCATTGATGGATGCCTTCAGCATCCTGTCACCAATAAGCTTCTTGGCTTCGGGGTCAAGGGGTGTGGCTCCATCATTGAGGTGGTGCATATGTTCGTTCTTTGTGTATTTCTTAGTCATATTGTATACTGCTGTATATTGTTGTATAGTTCGTAGTTTTATTCAGTTGTTTCTATTTTGGAAATAGTTGGTGGGTTGTTGCCGTAGTGTTTGCCAAAGTGGTCGCCGTGGTGGTTGCCAAAGTGGTTGCCTTCGTGGTCGCCGTAGTGGG
>Ga0206130_10006721_pt1 | contig 13032 bp, 21 predicted proteins | sample Helgoland_Spring_9_FD_148637 | JGI IMG/M metagenome (GOLD analysis project Ga0206130, IMG submission 148637) | Pelagic subsurface seawater microbial communities from Kabeltonne, Helgoland, North Sea - Helgoland_Spring_Bloom_20160512_1 | ecosystem: Environmental > Aquatic > Marine > Epipelagic ... | reverse complement strand
CTGTTTGTTTTAATATTACTATACAATAATACCACTAATTCTATTCCAACCTCAAATCACATTATTAGTTGGAGTAGAATAACAGAGTAAAAAAAACCCTCACTTTCGTAAGGGTAAAAAACAATCTAATATTTAACTGTATTTAGTAGTAACTTAAGACATTTCTAACTCCACTACCATACCATTGGTTACCATTTTTAGATTTAATATTTCGTTTGTTTAACCTATCACTAATCTTAAAATATGAGTATCCTTTTTTTCTTAAATACTTCATATATTTTATGGTTTTAAGTTCATCAATATTATCTATTAACCTATTCCCATCTTTGGATTTACCATATATAAGATTACCATAAACTAAATCTTTAGATTTTTTATATTGTTTTACTTCACTTATTCGATTACGTAACATTTCAACTTCAAATTGATTTATAGATGAAAGTATATTAATTATTAAACCACCTACATTACTGACATTATTAATACCCTCCTTTATCGAATGGAATTCAATTTGTTTTTTCTTAATTATATCAACAAATTCAACTACATCACTCATCTTTCTACCTATTCGACTTAAATCATTAACAACAACCCCATCGATATTCCTATCTTCCATTATATCAATAAGTTTTAAATAATCTTTCCGTTTAGATTTAGACATTCCACTTATACCATCATCTTTAAGTATATCAACTAACTCATACCCATTCAGTTTACAATAAGATTTTATTTTTTCAATTTGATTAGGTATTGAATTACCTTTTTCTTTTTGTACCAAAGATGATACCCTAACATAACCTATTACTTTTTTCATTTTAAATCGTTTTTATCATTAATACCATCGATTCTATTATGAAAATTACCTTCCCTTAATTCCTCAACTATATCCTCTAAACTATTACTGATTTTAGGTATATAATTAATTAATACTTCAAATAACTGTTTCTCATATTGTGTCATATCTTTTGATTTAGTTATACAATTACCTTAACAATTGTCTAAATGTATGACCCCTATCTACAACAAACACATCAATACTTTCTGATATCTTCAATTTGATTCACACCCTTATATTCTAAATCCAATAACTTACCATATCTATTAAGAAGTTTGTCAATCCTACCATTTAGTTTTCCATTATAATACATCCATTCATATTGTTTCCATTCATATCCCATAATATGTTTACCAATCCAATTACGATAATAATGTACCTCATTAGTTTTCCTCTCTAACTTATCAAATAATAACACCCCATCTAATCTATAATTTACAGATTCACTCCATTCCCCATTACCTTCCCATTCCATTTTGTAATAAGGAACGTATTTATTCCAAAGTAGATATTCAATTACACCATCCAAACCATAATTATCCCTCATATATCTTATGTTTGAATGTGTTTTATGGAAACCAAATAACATATTCATATTATTATTAAACCAATTAGAGAAACTATCTGATAAATCTAACCATCGATGTATTTTATTAGATGTAATACTATTCCAATTACTTTCCATATTAGGATTATCTATTCTATAATATTTACCCTTATAATTAAAATAACTACCAACTACAGTTCCATCATACATTTCTTTCCAATTACCATTAATCCCTTTAACTAATTTCCAATTAAGTAAATCACTATCTAATGGTTTATGGTTAAAATATTCACTCCATTTTGTTTTAGTTAATCCATATGTTTCATTTAATCTTTCATCTATATTTTCCACAGTTTTATATAGATTATAATGTTTATCAACCCAAACTGTATTTGTATTATTTCTAATTTCAAAACACATTTGATTTAACAGAAAGAAACCCAACGATTTTAACTTATTATAAGTCGTATCATATAATTCAGTTTCCATAAACAAACAATTGTTATCATTATCAACACAGAATTCTCTGTAACCATTATAGATTGATAAATTTTTACCCCCACCAAATACTTTAGTATTATCTATAATCTTATACTTTTCTAAATCCCTATTATACTTACCCTTATCCCAAACAGTATTATTTAAGATATATTTAGAATCCTTAAACCATACTTCATAAATTGTATCCCATAATAAATGTTTTTTAATCTTATTCATTATACCATTTCGTTTACTCCTCTCACCTTTAGAAACCACATATCCATCTGATTCAATACTTTCCATTGTGATATTTAGATAATTATTCAAATCTTTTTTAGGATCATCATTAAGATTATCTACTAATTCAAATTCATATTTTCCCATTCTTTATACAATTAAAAAAAGGGATAGTTCCATAAATAATGAAACTACCCCCAATTAAACATAAAATTAACTACTTACTTTCTAAATCGAACATCTTATCGGTTTGATCAACTTTATCAATCCAACCCATTAGTTTAGTAATTAATTCAACAACTGATTCATAATTGTTATCAGTTTTAAAGTAATTAGGTTTTTGTCTATTGACTTCATCCCCAAACCCAAAGATTTTACCCTTATACTTAACGTTTACTAAAGTTTTGTTTTCATCTTCATTAGATGGTTTCCAAAACCTAACACCACTTTGATTTTTAGGATATTCTAAACTTTTGTTTTCCATCAATCGTTTAATCTCCCTCTTACAACTATTAAGTATTTTATCTTTCATACTTAATTTTGATACGGTTTTCAATTCAGTTGTTACTGAAATTCCTAAATCTTTTTGTAATTGTTTTAATACATCATTCATAATAATAAATTGTTTAAGTTATATTAATTAGGACCCCCCCAATCAACAAACACAATATACCTTTTATTCTATTCCAACCTCAAACACAAATCTTACAAAGAGTAGAATGACAGATATAATTACTATATTTGTTAATATGAAAGAAGAAACATTTAAAAGATTAAGTTGGTTACACCGATATCAATATGATTCATTACCTCAAAACCATAAGGATGAAGTAAAAGAATTTAGAAGAAATCATACAGTTGTAAATAAATTATCTAAACGTAAGATTAAGATTCTTAATGAATTAAAAGAGATTAATAGTGAATTAACTCCACTAAAGAAAAAACAAAACGAATTATATCATAAGGTTAAGTTTATAAATAAGAATTTTAAACCAACAACGACAATTACAATTTACAGTAAGAAGAATAACAAAGATGAATTATTTAAAGGAGAGAATAGATATGTTCAATGTGTTGTAAAAATAAGAGGATTTAGTAAAACTATTTATTGTGGTACAGTTAGTAAAGTAAAAGACCATCTATCAAATATGTTAAATAATGATTGTAGTAATTTAAGAGAAGTAAGTGTTAAGATTGAATTAAAGAGTATAATTGATAAAGTATTACCACATTTTATAAAATTAGAAGAAATAGAAGAATTTACTAAAGTTAAAATACCAATTAAAGAAATAGTTAGAACATTTAAATCTAAAGTATCAGTATAAAGATATAATAGAGATTTTAAGTAACCACAAAAGTATTAAGAGAAGTTATATTCATACCCAATAACTGAGTCATTATAATCATATACACTATCGATATTTAGATCCTCACTTAGTTTATCTAATAATCCTAATATATTATTTTTCATACCCTCACTCACACTATCACTTTCAGTTTTTACAGAGAATTCATTTTGATGATTGACAAAATACTTTTCAAATTTACCATCAATTACCTCAGTTATCTTCTTTACTACAACATTTTCAATAACATCATCAATCTCTAACTGAAAATATATTGTTTCTAATTCAACAGACCAACCATCATAATCATCGATATCTTCAACCTCACTAATCTTATATTTTAGGATTTTGATTCTCATTTATTCTATATTAACAAAGTGTTTTATAAAACCCCATCCCTCACTAATCATAAAACCAATCTTTCCTTTATACTTACTTTCACTACAACTATAACATACATAATCTGAATCCTCATCATCTTCATTCGTATAAGTTATCACATCAAAGTATTTACAATTCTTTTTAATCTCTTTAACGATTAAATCATATTCATTCTCACTTCTATCTTCTTTAAGATTTAGAAAAGTATTTAATGAACTATTTCTACTGAATGATACAGTAAAACTATCATCTTTAACTCCATATCTTCCCCACTTACTACTTTTCATTCCATCTATACTATCTCTCACTATATCGAAACCATAAATTACATCATCTTCATCTGATTGACCAAATTCATATCCATTTTCAATCATAACTTTTTTAAACATTTTCTCACTATTGATACTCATAACATCTTTATAAGATATTTGAGAATAAGAAATAATTGGTATTAGTAATATTAATAGTAGTTGTTTCATAATATATTATCTTCTATTTGTTTTAGATGAATGTTTTCTAATTCTATTTTGATATCCATCTCTACTCTTTTTATCCTTACCGAATTCATCAATTGAATATAAACTACCACAGTAACCACAAATTTTATCTGTTATATTCCCATACTCATCAAACTTTCTCTTACTAACAAATGTATATAGTCTTTTAGTATTCTTATTATCATCATTCCATCTATTACCATATCTATCTTTTACATCACCCAAAAAATACTTATGAAATATTATCTCTTTCATCTTATCATCAACACCACCCCATTCACTTTGTTCAATTGTACTGAAATAACTCATATTCGATAGTTTATAGTTTCTTCGATTACAAATTACTCAAAATATCCCAATTATTAAATTTCGTCTTATTAATATGTTTTGTCATATAAAACACATATTCCATTTCCTTATCATATTTTCCAACATCAACAATCCCAATATTCTTCCAATATCTAACTATTCTATGTTTAAAATCATCTTCACTTAAACTACTACTAACAATTAAATGATGATGTAACCTATTAAAACTACTATCAAATTCACTGACATATATTCCATCTAAATTATAATCATAATGTTTTAAGTTATTATATAACTGTTTCAGTTTTTTCCTACTCACACTTTCACTTCTAATTGGTAGTTTATAACTCAACCCAACAATGTAATCCCACTCTTTATTAAGGTTATTTACACTATAGTCTTTAAACCATTCACCCAAATCCCATCTGTATTTGTCGTCTTTAAGTACATTTTGATATATCATATTTTATTTATTTAGTTTATTGATTATTAATGATTTATATATTATTTATTTAATAATTAGATATAGAAATATTTAAATATAGAATTATAGAAATTTTATATTTTTAAAACCAACCAAACCTAATTAATATTCTATTCTAACCTCAAATAGATTATTTAGAAAAAGTAGAATTATTGGTTAATAATGTGTAATAATGATTATAAATATGTTTAAAAATCTCAAAAACATATTTTCTTTAAAATTTAAGATTAGAACACCTTAAAAATTTAAATGATGTAGTAGTATTATTTATAAAAGATAGTGTCTAAAATAAGGTATTAGAAATGAAATTTTAAGAATAGTTAATATTTAGAACTTAAAAATTTTACATCATCAATAAAAATATCATAATCTCTATCAATTCGTTCTTTTCTAATTTTTCCTTTCTTATATATTGAATAAACATAATTAGGTAACAAAGGTTTTTTACTACGTACACTCATATAACCTTTTAACATTAGATATTCACTAATAGATTTATAAGTGTAATCATTATTGTCGTATAGATTTTCAATTATATTGAATAGTTCATTTTGATAACTATTATAATGACTTTTATTTGTTAATTGAGTTGTTTTAGTAGAAATTGAAAAATGTATTTGAATATGTTTTATATTTGATTTATTGAAGAAATCATATTCGTTTCCTTCATATAAAAACCATTCGGTTACGGTGGAGTAGTTTATATATGAAGGGTTTTGGTCTTTAAATTTTTTATACTTTTTATATAAATCTTTATAATCCAAATCATTCATTTCATACTCACCTTTACCTTTCTTTATCTCATATAGGTTATCATCAATTCTTTTACCTTTATCCTTAACCATATTGAATTTAAAGAATATTTTTATGTTATGTGTTTTTGTAACATCATCCCAATCGACATAAACCTTATCCACTAATGTATTTAATAACTCTTTCTTTTCACTTAGGGTACTATATCGTTTAATTTCGTCTTTATACTTAAGAAAATCATCAAACCAATTCTCCCATATAGTTCCATCTTCTAAAACCGATATTTGAGATTCAATATCCTTAATTTCCTTTTCCTCTTTACCAATACTTTCTTTAAATGAAGTTGTTAATTTCTTCATCTGTTCTTTATTAATCTTTAAAGACAAATATTCAGTCAACAACTCATCTTTTCGATTATTTATTTCTTCAATTCGTTTCTTTCTTCGACCAATTTTAACATTAAAACTATTTATCTTCTTTTTTAATTTACCCTTATCTCTCATTTCTGATGGTAAATTGTTTATCCTAAAATTCTCTTTAACTAACTCACTCTTATCCCATATAGAAAGTACCATTAACCATACTAAATCATCAGTTAAATCAATATTCATAGACCTAAATGTTGAACAACTATCAACTCTACTATCCCTCCACTTATTAATGTTTGTATTACAACAGTATAATTTGATGTGTTTTTTTGGATTTATTCTACTATACATTAATTGACCACAACCCCCACAATACATTAATCCTCTCAATAATGTTGGATATTTTGTTGGTTTACGTTTTCTCTTATTGGTCTGAATTCTATTTTGTACTTTCTCAAATACCTCATCACTAATAATACGTTCACATTCAAAAATATATTCACTAACTAAACCTCTTTCCCTACAATATTCTTTAGATTTTCCTTTCAGTTCTTTGACTTCGTACTTCATTTCCCCAATATATAGTCTATTAGTTAAGATTAACCTCAAACTATTAGTATTCCATACCTTATTTCCTCTTTGTGTTTCTACTCCGATTCTTTCTAATAATCCCTTTATGTATGTAGTAGTTTTACCCTTACTGTATAAATCAAATATCCTTTTAACAAACCTACTTTTATCTTTATCATCAATTAATTTATTACCATCATCCAACTTATAACCAAAAGGTAACGGTCCTCCCCACCATTTTCCAATTTCTAAATTCTTCTTCTTACCCATCAATCCTTTTTCGAATCTCTGATGGTTTTCGAATTCATTTACTAATGATAAAACTCCGAATAATAACTTATCCATCTTATTATCAAAATCATACTTCTGATTATTAATATATAAATCAATCCCACTTTGATATATCATACTCTTAACCAAATTCGAAGTATCATCATTCCTACTTATTCGACTTAAATCATAAATCCATATATTTTTAATCAATCGTAACTTCCATTTCTCCATTATGATTGATAGTAATTCCCTCTTAACTAAACCACCGATAGTTTCATCATAAATAAAATCATCACCACTCTTACCTTCTTCTCTCCAAACTATTACACTTTCAAAATCATTAGGATAATTCTGTTTTAAATACTTAATCCCTAAATCCCTCTGATTATCTAAAGATGTATTTTCAATTTGGTCTTTTGTAGATACTCTCACATAGACATTAAATGATCTCATCATTAATCTATCATCTAATTTCTCCAAATAATCATTTCTATTTCGAATCTCTATTATCTCCATTTGAGTACCAATTATTCCTACTTACGTTTATAACCTAATTTAAAAATTCAATCAATGGAATCAAAAACACCAAAAACAGAATTAGTTCGATTTACTACTTTAATTAATCCAACAATTTTATCAAACATTAAACTTATTTCATATTTCACTAATAAAAAGTTATACGAAGTAATTAATCAATCAATAGATAACTTTGTTAGTGAATTTGAAACTAAAAACAACACCTCAATTAAATCTATAATTAACTTACAACACAAATTATCTAATAATCCAAATGAAGAAGTTGTTGAAAAAAATAAAGATAAAAAATAAAATCTAAACCCTTCATATAAAAACTACTCCGTTTTTAGAAATGTGTTACTTTGTATTAAGTTTCACATTTTTTTTATTCCTTACATCACTTCAACAAACATTACAACACAACAACACAAATTATACGTTTTTTTTACATTTTAAATACGATTTACTACACTACCTAACTCTAATCACATATCTATATGATTTAAAAATTATCGTCGTTTAAATCACATAAAAAAAGACCGATAAATTATTACATCTATCGGTCTCAATTCAAATATTTAATGAACAAATTAAATATACACTCAAAACATTTTTCTCACTTTTATATTTTTCGACTTTTCATCTAAATAATCTCTCTCATCCTTATTCATATTAAGTAAATAACTACTAAAGAAATCTCTCATTTTTTCATAAAACATATTATTAAACATTTCCTTTTGAAATCTATCATTCTTATGAAATGGATTTCCAACTATAATGTCTTTTGATTTATCTCTTTTCATTGACTTATCAAACTCATCCAATATTGTTTGTTTATTTTTTTTCATTTCTAATTTTTTTATCAATTTTTAAGTGTTTATCTAAAATTATATCTTCCATATTATCATTAAATACCCTAAACCAATTATCTTCTATATACTTCGACTGATCAAACTTATTCCACTTATCTCTAAACCATTTATTACTATCACTTTCCATTACCTCCAAATTTCTGAATTAGATCCAACACTAACATTTCCATCTAAATTCAGTTGATTATAATTTCGACTATGATTATCTCTTTGTTCCTTAAATCTTTCCAACCTAATATCACTTACTTCTTCACTTCTAACAACACCCATACTATTCAAATCATTTAGAGTATTTTCATCTAAAGTTCTTAAGAAACTACCCAATTTTCTATTTTGTCTTAAAGTATCAAAACTATCTCTACCCAACAGTCTCAACTCATTATCATATCCTCTTTTTTCAGTTTGTAATTTTCCAATATTCTCATCACAAATCTTCTTATTAAGAAGACATTTAAAGTGTTTGATTATAGTTTCCTCTAATCCTATTTTAAAAGGTATAATTGAATGTATTTTCTTATACTGATTCCCTATTTCAGTTATATCTCCATAAGTGATTTTACCATCAAACCTATTCTTTATTCTTTCTAAATTAATTTCCATCTATATCCTTTTTTAAATCAAAAAATTCATTAAAATCTTCTTCTAATAATGTTATCCATTTATAATATTCTCTAACATCATCAGTTTTGATTTTTCCTTTACGTTTTCCGTATTGTACCCACTCTTTAATAAGTTTTTGACCTACTATTCGACAGACTTCATCCATCTTTTTTTCTCCTACTGAATTACAGTCTTTTCGACCATCAAATTCAACTCCAAACATCTTAAAACTCATTTTACTAAATAATTTTCCATTCGTTGTTCTACTAAGTCTTTTTTAAACTTTACATTTTTTCCAACCTTATAATAAGGTAGTTGATTTGATTTCATCATCATTTCGATTTTCCCCATTGAAAAACCTAAATAATCTTTTAGTTCGGATTTACTCATCCAATTTGTTTCTAAATTCATACTATTACTTTTTGTTAAACATTATTATACACTTATACATATTGAAATCTAATTCAGACGTCATATATCCCTTTTGGTTCCCCAAAACTTCTTTCATATCTTTATGATGGACCATTAGAATCAAATTTCATTACATACTTAGGGTTTCACTTACAACCAAACCCCAATTCTTACCATAAATGTATGACCCCCATTTAACCACTCCACATTATTCTACACATCTCTTTTATTCATTTTATATTGGATATAAGTATATACTCATCGACACAAAAAAAGTAAGTTCGAACTAAACATTACGTTCCACATTTATCTACGATATACATCGTCGATGGATACCAACGATTATGGGTATAATTACGTATTATATACATTATACCGTATTGGTCATATGTTATACCGTATGGTCACATATCATCGTTTATCCCCACTATTAGACTGAAAAGAATAATACCACACACCAACACTCAATACTAATCACTTAGTTATCGATATATTTTTTTCCTCAACACATATAGTTACATACACATAATTATTTATCCCACATACCCATATTCAGTTGGTCATATACTATAAAACAAAAACCCCACAATTAAGTGAGGTTTCTATTAATTAAAAACAAAGGTATGTTTAGTTGATTAGGTCAACCAATCCTTAATTATCTACCTATTTTGAAACCAATAGGATTAGGTTTATCAACCAACCGTTTTTTACTACTTATTTCATCGAATAATTTAGAATTAAAAATAACTTTAAGTAATTCCAAATCACAATCTTCTAAATCATTTTCACACACAAAGTTATTGAACATAGATTTAAACTTACGTTTTATAAACTCATTCATCTTATATTCGAATACTCCATTTGTAATATCCTTTTTTACTATATCTAACTCACTCATATTTTAATTATTTAATATTTTAAACCTTATATAATCATCTATCTGTTCACTCATACCATAATTAGTATCATCGATATCTAAAAAGTAATTCCGTTTTAAAAAGTCATCTAAATAATCAAACTGATACTTAACTGATATATCATAATACTCACCTAACTCATCCTTATCTACCCCCAACATTACATTACCTACAAACCAATTTGATACATCGATATAATATGATTTTAATTCTTCGATTGTATTACTCTGTTCCATATCATCGATAATAAACTCTGTTACATTTTTTTCCATATTTTATATTTTTTAGTGTTTATTAATTAAGATTATTTATTGATTTTATCATTACAACATTTACATCTCAAATGGTAACCATCGTTACTATAAGAATCTGAATAGAAGTAATCAACACTTTTCTTAATACCACAATTACCACATACCTTAGTTGGTATAATTGAATCGTTAGTTCTATGTCTATTGACCTTTAAACTTAAGTCTTCAACCATCATATAGAAAACAGAGTTTCCCATTTTAACTTTCTCACTCCCTAAGATTGGAGTATTAAATAAATTCATCATTTTGTTTCCGTTTTTAATTGTTTTTACTAATCCCATTTTGTTTTTAATTTTAGTTACTACTGTTTGTTTTAATATTACTATACAATAATACCACTAATTCTATTCCAACCTCAAATCACATTATTAGTTGGAGTAGAATAACAGAGTAAAAAAAACCCCACTAATTAAAGTGAGGTTTAGATTATTTAAAAGTGTAAAACTTTATAATTCTAATTTACTGTTATATAACTTAATTAAATTTTCTTTTTTTATTCTAAACCCACTACCATGATCATGAGGTTTTCCATAATTTCTTCCTGATTTATGTACCCCAATTCTAATATCAAATTGTATATTCCCTTTCTCAATTTCTTTCAAAAATGAATTAAAATTTAAATTTAAAAAAACATTCCCCCTATTATAATGATAGTATTTAATCCCATTTTCTTCTTTTGATTCTGCAAATACCACAAATAGTTTATCCAATTTTGATATTCCACTTCTAAGATCCTTAAAATCCCAATAGACTTGATTTTCTAGAACATTATTTTGGTTTAAAACTTGAAGTTCAAGTTTTTGTATATTATAATCAACATTAAGTGTCATTTTATATTTCCCATAAACATTACTCCATTTTCCACCAAAAATACTTGCATATAATTTTTTTAAATCTGGAAATTCAGGGTCCCTTACTTCACCATACTTTTCTTTTAGTATATTATTTGCACCTCTAGGGAATGACGGTGTTTTACTAAATAATGTTATGTAACTACTATTCATAAACCTTTTAGTTTTTACCTCAAAACCTTCAAAATCTGGATCCTTTAAGTTATTTTCTTCTACTCCAAGATAATCTTCAAAAGTATTACCAATACCACCATCTCTATTATTTTGTCTTGTAGATTTTATAAACCCTAAATTTTTAATTCTTTCAAATTCTAATTTTATCTTTTCTAAATTCTCCATATCTTTATAGGTCTTATTTTTATAACCAAATATACTTATTAAATGAAGAAGATGAAGAATGATCACATCTATAATGAGGATTGTATAAAAACTCTAAAAAGAATGGAGGATAATTCAGTTGATTGTGTTATCACATCACCACCCTACAACATGAATTTGAGGATTAGAAAGGGAAAATATTGTTCTAGACAAATTGTTAAGGAGTTAAGTACAAAATATGATGGTTTTTCTGATAATCTACCCATAGAAGAATATTATGAGTTTCATTCATCTGTAATGAGAGAGTTGTTAAGAGTTTCTAAAGTTGTTTTTTATAATATTCAGATTGTTACTGGGAGTAAAAGATCAATCTTTAAAATGATTGGAGAATTTAATGAAAACTTAAAGGATATTATTGTCTGGGATAAAGGAGTTGCACAACCTGCAATGCAAAAACAAGTATTAAATAGAAGAACAGAACTAATTTTAGTATTTGAAAGTGATTATCCAATTAGTAGACAGTTTAGATATGCAAATTTTGAAAGAGGAACATTAAGTGATATTTGGGAGATAAAAAGAGGTAAAAAAATAAGTAAAGATCATGGTGCAGTTTTTCCTGAGGAATTAGTTGAAAAAATAATTGAAAATTTCACTAAAGAAGGTGATGTAATTTATGATCCTTTTATGGGTACAGGAACTACTGCAGTTGTTAGTAAAAAAATGAATAGAAAATACATTGGTAGTGAATTAAGTAAATCATATATTGAAGTTTCAGAACAAAGATTAAAAAATGTTGGTGAGATGTTTTAATAATAACTCAACACATTTCTAACTCCACTACCATACCATTGATTACCATTTTTTGATTTAATATTTCTTTGATTTAACCTATCACTGATTTTAAAATATGAATAACCTCTTTTTCTCAAATTCTTCATATACTTAATCACTTTTAATTCATCAACATTATCAATTAACCTTTCTCCATCTTTAGATTTACCAAATATTAAATTACCATAAACTAAATTCTTTGATTTTTTATATTGTTTCACTTCACTAATTCTATTTCTCAACATTTCAACTTCAAACTGATTTATTGATGATAAAATATTAATTATTAAACTACCCACATTTGAATCATTATTGATTCCCTCTT
>Ga0206130_10006719_pt1 | contig 13035 bp, 11 predicted proteins | sample Helgoland_Spring_9_FD_148637 | JGI IMG/M metagenome (GOLD analysis project Ga0206130, IMG submission 148637) | Pelagic subsurface seawater microbial communities from Kabeltonne, Helgoland, North Sea - Helgoland_Spring_Bloom_20160512_1 | ecosystem: Environmental > Aquatic > Marine > Epipelagic ... | reverse complement strand
AACTCATTAGGTTGCTTCAAAGTCTAATTGAAAGAAAATATGATGACTTGTTTTTATCAGTAATAGTACACGGAAGTGTAGCGACCAGTGAAATTATTTCTTATAGTGATTTTGATGGGTTATTAATTGTGAGGGAAGACATGGTTGATTCTCAAAAGTTAAAAGACTTCAAGATAGAATCAATGAGATACATTTTAAAATTTGATCCTTTACAACATCATGGTTGGTTTCAATTAAATGAAGATCAATTGAAGAATTACTCTGAAAGCTATTTGCCGTTAGCCGTTTTGGAGAAATCAAAAAGTATTTATCCGGTTTTTAAAGAAATTGATCTTGAAATAAATATTAAAGATAAGCCAGATTATATAACAGGCCTATTTAAAATGATTAATCAACTTGAACAAAAAGCTAAGAATAAATGGAAACCAAAAAACATGTTTCAACTAAAAAGTTTTTTAAGTCAGTTAATGCTAGTGCCATGTTTGTTTTATTCTGCAAAACACAAAGACGGTATTTTTAAAAGAGAAAGCTTTAATGCTGTTAAAGACACATTTACACAATCTGAATGGTTAGTTATTGAAATTGCGTCACAAATACGAAATGAATGGAATCCTAAACTAAATTATTTTCAAAAAAAATTATTACAGATTCCTAACAGATTAATAAGAAAAATAGTAGTAAAACTCATGCCAATTAACATCTCAAAGAATCATCAAAATTTGATGGATGATGATTTCTACAATAGTATTAAATTGTTAGTTGGTAAAATAAAAACAGAGATTTCATGAGAGTAAAGTTTATTGATTATCCTACCTATATTGAAGTAAGTAAATATGATGAGCTTAAAAATAAGCTTGTTACTCAACTCATGTCAGATACCTCTATATTAAGTGTTTATCAAATGGGATCTGTAAAAACTCCTGGTATTTCAGATTTGGATTTAATATGTGTTTTTCGAAATGACTCTGAATGTAAACTCAACTTAAGAGTTGGTTTAACTAATGACGAAAAGAAAATATTAACTCATGGCATATTTGGAGTAGAAGAGAGAGATTTAACAACTGCAATGACATATAATTTGTTGTCAAATATTCAATTGTTAAGTGGTAAAGATTTATCGTTAAATGATATATCAACCACTAAAAATCAAGAGCTGAGAACTCAAATAGCTCTTGAGTATTTATTAAAAATGTATATTGCCTTAGATACTCAAACAACTTTGAAAATATCTAAGCTACGTTCTTTTTTATTACTAGGAAAAGCAATTTCGTTTGATTTAGAACTTCTCAATATTAAAGATGGCAAATTACATGATTTAGTAAAAAAAGTTTATGAGTATCGTGCTGTTTGGTTCAAAAAACAACCAAGTGATAAAGAGGTTCATGATTTGGTACTAAGTTTTCATAATGAGATTGAAAAACTATTAGGAGGTTTACTTATTAATCATAAATTTTATTTGCCATTTAAAGAAATTTATATGCCTGGAAATTTTAGCGTAAAAAATGGAGAAAAATTAAAAAGTGCTCATAAAGGAATTGTTCTGCCTAATCAATTAAAGTTTTTTGGAAAGAAATATATAAATTTACAATATCGATTGAATAAATTTGAATATAAAATTCCATTCGAAGTTCCTGAAGATGATACAATAATAAATGACAGATTTGAATTTACTAAAAGATTAGTTTTAAAAGGCAGAAAACGATATCCGTATTTTGTTCCTATAATGTCTAGTCTTTCAATGTATAATAACTATTCTGATGAAAAATCTTAAACGTAAAATATTTACAGTAATTTATTATTTCTTTGCTCGGTTTTTACCTCATAAAACATCTTTTTATTCACTAGGAACGGATAAGATTAGATCTTATGTTGCAAGTAAAATGTTTAAATCTTGTGGTAAAAAAGTAATCGTAGGTCGAGGAGCTTCAATTGGTTCTGGCGCAACTATAGAAATTGGTAGTCATTCAGGAATAGGTAGAAACTGTTACATTAATAATGTAGTAATAGGAAGTTATGTAATGATGGGACAGGATGTATTAATCTTTCCATCAAATCATAATTTTTCAGATTTAGTAACTCCAATGTCAAAGCAAGGAGCTGGAGAAATAAGAACTTTACAAATTGAAGATGATGTTTGGATAGGTTCAAGAGTAATTATTCTCGCATCTGTAAATAAAATCAGTAAAGGTGCAATTGTTGCTGCAGGTTCTGTGCTAACTAAAGACGTGCCAGAATATGCTATTGTTGGAGGTAATCCTGCAAAAGTGATTAAATATCGTAACCAAAATAATATTAATTAATAGTTTTAAAAGGTACTTTACAACTTTTAAAAGTATTTATGAAAATTTTACACTGTATAACTAGCCCAAGTATTGGAGGTATTCAAAAGTTGGTAATAGATCTTGCTATTGAACAAAAGAATCAAGGTGTAGAGGTAGCTATAATGCTTGATTCTAGACAAGGTGCTTACTTAAAAATTTTAACTGATAATAAAATTAGTATAATTGATTCGGGTATAACAGGTGGTTATAATTTTAGTTTTTCAAAATTAAAAAGAATAAAACGAATCTATTCTAAATTCAGCATCGTTCACTTACATAATTTTTCATTATTACGTTTGTTAGCTATTAGTTCTTCAAATATAGTTTACACAATTCATGGTTTGTCAAAAGGAGTTCGAAAAGAAAATTTTTTTAAATATACTTTTAGAGAATCTTTAAAGAAATTTTTTTTAAATAAAGTTGATTTTTTTATTGCTAATTCTGAATACACTTTAGCTAAAGCTAAGTCTCATTATGGGTTGGAAAAAACAAAAACTAAAGCAATTCTGAATGGTATTCCAATACCGACAAGTATTTCTAATGATGTTCATGATTCAAATAATATGTTCACCATTGGTCTAGTATCTAGATTTACAGAAAGAAAGCGAATTGATAGATTGATTAATGGGTTTGATGTTTTCTTGAAAAATGGGGGAAAAGGTCGTTTGGTTTTAGTTGGAGATGGTGCAGCAATTGGTGACGTTACGAGCCAAATAGCGATGCTGTCACTTTCAGATCATATCGAATTAGTAGGTTATACCGATAAAGTTTCAGAATATTACAAACAATTTGATATCTGTGTACATCCTTCAGATAATGAAGGGTTTGGTTTAGTTGCTGTTGAAGCCTATTTACATGGCTTACCTGTTATAGCTTTTAATGATTCTGGAGGTCTAGTAGAAGTAGTGTTGCCATTGGAACCAGAAAATATAATTGAAAATGAAACACAATTAACTGAACGATTGAGTTTTTACTTTAAGAATAAACAAGATATTAGTAAAAAAGCGAATCAAAGAATTATTTATGCAAAGAGTAATTTTAGTATGAAACGCATGTCTTCAGATTATTACGGTATTTACAATCAACTAATTAATAATAAATAAGTACAAATTAAAATTCGATGGCGTTATTATGGAATATTATTGGCCAAAACTAAGTGAAAAAGGTATAGACACAGGAATAATTAGAATTGGCTATGCTCATGGTCTTGGCAACTTATTAAATGCTTGGGCTAGATGTTATGTATATGCATCTAAAAATGGAGATGTTAAAAACATGATTGCTCCAACTTGGCCTCAGTTTTCCTTTAACCAGTGGAAACATAACGATACCGATAAACGATTGTATGCCGATTTATTTACTAATAAATATTATATCAATGGTTTGCGAAAGCAGTTCATGCTAAATACCTTCGCTAAGGTAGATGCAAGTGAATTAAATACGTCAAAAAAACACGTTAAGACATTTGCAATAGATGGTAAAGCTGGTTTTAATGCATTTTTACATGATCATCAATTAATCTATAAGGAGTTAATTAAGATTACGAGATCAAAACATAAAAAAGGATTAGATTTTGATTTTTCTAATTCTATATCCATGCATATTAGATTTGGAGATTTTAAACGCTATTCTAGAAGTACCGAACTCGATTTCTTTATTAATACATTAACAGAAATAAGAAAAAAACTCAATTCAAATATCAAATGTTATGTGTTTTCTGATGCAGAAAATGACGAACTCGAAGAGCTTTTGAAGTTAGAAAATGTTGAAAGGATTTCATTTGGAAGTAGTATTTCTGATATTTTAGGTTTGAGCAACTCGAAGATGATTATTGCTTCAAAAGGAAGCACCTTTAATAAATGGGCTAGCTTTCTAGGAAGAATGCCAATAATTTTTCCTGAAAAGAATTTTTTAAACCTTTACTATGATACTCCTGACTTAGAGTTAACACTTCAAGAAGGTGAACAAATACCTGAATATTTTATAAATGAATTAAAGAAGATTTTATCATAATTGTCTTCAGATTTAATACTATGTTTAATACCGATTTTAAAAATTCTGAAACCATTAAAAAAAAAGCATTCAATGAAACGTGTGTTAATTCTAGGTTCTAATAACAATGCAGCTCTTAGTATCGCCCAAGATTTAGGTAACGATTATGAGATTTTTGCATTTGGATTTAAAGAAAATTTTAATAAAGTTGAATACTCAAAATATTTAAAAGATTTTAAAAACATCTCTAATCATGTCAATATAAAATCTCTCACAGATTCTATATTAAAATATGTAGAAACAAAAAATATAGAATTAATAATACCTACAAATGATAGGTTTACAATTTTGATGAGTCTAAGTGAAGTTAGAGATCACGTCGGTAATACAGTAATTAGTACACCAGAATATAAGATGCTAATTAAAGGTATGGATAAGTTTGAAAGCACTAATATGGTGTGTAAGTTTGGACTTAAAACACCTAAAACTTATACATTAAAAAGTTTTGATGCCACAAGTTTTCCGGTTTACATTAAGTCACGCTTAAGTTGGGTGGTCAAAGACGATAAGTTTAAAAGTGGTTATGTTAAAAAAATTAAATCACACGATGCATTTCTAGAAATAAAAAACGAATTAAAAGAAGATGAGGTATACATTCAAGAGGAAGTCTCAGGTGTTGGATGGGGTTTAGAAATATTAGCAAAAGATGGAAAACTCTTGAATTATTTTGCACACGAAAGAATTAGAGAGTCAAACCCAAAAGGAGGATATTCTTCAGTTGCGATGTCTATATATCCTAATCAATATTATATAGATTGCGTTGAGAAAATCTTAAATGAATTAGATTGGACAGGTGTAGCAATGTTTGAATTTAAAGGAAATTATAAAGAAAAAGCCTCATTTTTTATCGAAATGAATTGTAGGTTTTGGGGATCGTTGCCAGTAGCTTTACATTCAGGTAATAGATTTCCTCATCTGTTGCTTAAAGTGCTGAAAAACGAAACCGTTGAGCAAGTTGATTATAAAGAACATGTTTTGGCGCAATGGCTTCAGGCTGACATTATTCATTTTTTTAAAATATTAATGTTGAAAAATAGAAGTCAATATAATTTTCCTTCTGTTTACAGTACCTTTAAAAGTGTTTTCTTTTCAAAGATGGAAAACTATAATAAATATAGAGACGACTGGAAACCAGATTTTTATGAGTTAACTAAAGGTTTTGTAAAGAAAATATTATGAGTAAAGGGTTATTGCATTTTCATTCTAATTTTTCTTACGATGGTCACAATTCAATCCAAGAAATAGTTGAGTGGGCAAAGTTAGAAGGATTAGACTTTATAATTTTGACTGAGCACGATAATGATTATGATACTGAAAAGTATGATAAGTATGTTAAAGAATGCAGTATAAATTCAAATGAGATAATTATTGTTCCAGGTATTGAATATTCATTTGGTCTGAAACGTCATATTCACTTTAATGTTTTTGGAGTTAACGAGTTTATAAAAACGAATAACTCAATTGAGGACCTTCCAAGATTTTTAAAATATGTCGAAGATAAAGGCGGGTTGTCTATTTTAAATCATCCAAAATCTATAACTAAAGAAATTAAAAATGTTGATTTTTCATCACTTTTTGGTGTAGAATTATGGAATACAAAAAGTGATTTTCTATATTCTCCAGATCCAAGAACATATAAGTTTATTAAACGTAAATTAATTAATAAAGCTATTTTTGCAACTTCGGATATTCATAAAATCCCAAAAAAGATATATGCGAAAATTAGTTCTGATGAATCAATTGTAGACACAAAAAGTGTTATTGATTTAATAAGAGAAAGAAAGTTTTATTGTGTTTTTGAAGACAAAAAAATTGAAAACAAGTACAATGAAATTAAATTAAGTAAAGTCATGTTATTCATGGCAGGATTTCATCAAAAAGTATATAGAGTTTTAAGAAATATTAAAAGAACTCTAGGATTGAATATCTCTACTAAAATTGTTAAAATGATAAAACTAAAATGAGTTTAAAAAAGCAAATTTATTCATATTTCAAGATGTTTGCTAATAGTAAAGCATCAAAAAACAAGAGTATTTGCAGTAGGGTTTTTATTTATCATAATGTTGATAATTCTCAAGTTGATGTTTTTCGGAATCAAATAAGTATATTAAAAGAGAATTTTGATAAGATAGTTAATGCATCAGAATTTGTGCGCCTAAGTCAATCTAATATGCTCAACTCAAAAAAATATGCTTGCATTACTTTTGATGATGGTTTTGACGATGTTTATGAAAACGCAAAACCAATTTTAGATGAGTTAAACGTGACTGCTACTATTTTTTTAAATCAAACATTATACGATTTAACAAATTCAAATCCAGAAAATTTAGATGATTTTGTAAATGAGAAGTTTCCAAGATTATCTAAAATCCACAAAAATTTGAGAGGCCTTTCAGAAAAACAAATGATGCAATTTATTTCAGATGATTATGAAATAGGTGGTCATACGTATTCACATATTTCTGTCCCTAAGATAAATAGTGAACAATTTGAAGAAGAAATAGGTAATCAACGTCAATTTTTGATTGATAGGTTTAACTACGAAATAAAATCTTTTGCCTATCCATATGGTCGAAAAAAAGACATACCAAATTGGGGGGCAAAAAGCTTAAAAAAATGTCATTATGATAGTGGGTTTTCAGGTATTAGTCATGAATTAAGAAAACTTAAAACTATAAATCCATTTGAGTTTCCTAGAACCAGTGTGTCTTTAGATATAAATGAAAAGGAATTTATTAATTTAATAAAAGGGAGCTCAGATATTTTAGATAAATTAACAGGACAGTATAAATGATGAATAATATTTTATGGGTCACTGCAGGTCTTAATCATTACAAAGCACGCTTTCTAAATCATTTAGCGTCTGAAAGCAATATAAATCTTACCCTATTGACTGGTACAGGTCGTAAAAATATGGGAGATGAAGAGTTACAATCAGATTGGAATTTTGAACATATTAAAGTTGATGTATCCAAAAAAGATTTTGGAAATTCTAAACTTGTGAAACATAAACTCAAAACAATTTTTAATGAGTTTGATTGGGTTTTAATTCCTGCAGAAAAGAAGAATTTACCTTTATTTTGGTATACCTTAAAACTCAAAAAACAAAACAGGAACGTTAAATTGTTTTCTTATAACCATCCGATATTTAAATCTGGTAAGGGACAATCAACACCTATTGATAAGTGGTTGATAAAATGGTTTTATAAGAAACTAGATCGAGTCATTTTTTATACTGAAGATAGCTGTAAATGGGCATTAGATGAAGGATTAATAGCTCCAAAAAAAGCCTTTTGGGCAAATAATACTGTTGATAATATAGAAATTAAAAAGCACTATAATTATCAATTGCCTCCAAAAAATTCAACGGTTATGCTTTTCATAGGTCGCTTGATTTCTTCAAAACGAATTCCTGATTTAATAACATACTATTCAGAACTAAAAAAACGAATTCCAAATTTAACACTAGAGATTATTGGTGATGGACCAGAAAGCCATCATGTCAAATCTGAAATTGAATCAGATGCTAGTATTATTTGGCATGGTACATTAATCGATGAGGCAGATATCGCTCCTATTATGAAAAGAGCATCACTAGTTTTTATTCCTGGGCATTCAGGATTGTCTGTAAATCATTCGTTTTCATATGGCAGACCTTATGTAACATTACAAGGGCCTAGTCACGCTCCAGAACTAGATTATCTTGATGCGGGTGAAAACGGTTATGTGCTTGATGGCGATTTTGAGTCAAACATCAATACCATAAAAGACCTTTTGATTAATAGAAATGTATTAGAACGTTTTTGTAGTAATGCCAAGCAAAAAGGAGACTATCTTTCAGTACAAAAATGGGTAGAGCAAATGAAACAAAGCCTGTTAAATGACTAATAAAAAACCAAAAATATTGTTTATAGGCCCAACACCACCACCTTATTCTGGACCGGAATTGAGTATGCAGCAGTTTTTAGAGTCTGAAACCTTAAATGAAGCTTTTGATATAAAATTCCTTAAAACGAATTTTAGAAGTGATAATACTAAAAAAGGAAAGTTAGATCTTTCAATGCTTAGCAATTTTTTTATTTTCTTTTCAAAATTACTCAAATTATTAATTAAAGATAGACCTCAATGCGTCTATTATCCCATAACACCAACGCAAATAGGTTGGATAGGACGAGACGTATGGACTATTTTATTAAGCAAACTTTTTCGTGCAAAAGTAATTATTCATTTAAGAGGAAGTCATTTTAAATTAAATTTTCAACAGTTTAATGGACTAGTAAAGAAGTTAATAGGCTATAGTTTACAAAAAGTAGATTCTGCCATTGTACAAGCCTCATATTTAAAAGATCAATTTGATCCTTATATTAAGCAAAACAAAATGACTGTGCTATATCAAGCTATGGATGTTGATGAATATTCTAATGTTTATAAGGCTGAGGTGAAAAAAGGGAAAATATTGATAATGGGTCACATGACTAAAGCTAAGGGATATACCGATATTTTAAAAATAATTCCTCAAATTTGCAAAGAATTTCCATATGTAACATTTTGTTTTGCAGGAAATATTAGAAAAGGTGAACGAGGTGTATTCTATAATCAGTTTTCTAGCGAAAAAATCACGTATGAAGATCCTTTTGAAGCCGAACAAAAAATTTTAAATTCAGTATATAAAAACAACTACATTAATCTTGGAATTATAAGTGGTGAAGATAAAATGAAGCATTTACAGTCAACTGATTTGTTTTTAACAGCATCCTATTCCGAAGGTTTTTCACGTTCACTATTAGAAGCCATGTCGATGGGTAAACCCATGGTGTTTACACCAGTGGGTGCTCACAAAGAAGTGTTTAATGATGAGGTGAATGGGTTTTCGTTTGTACCTGGTGAATTAGATCAACTTAAGAATGCATTGCAAAAGGCTTTGAGTAATGATGAAAAACGTAAGGCAATGGGAGAAGAAAATAGAAGGTACGTAGTCTCCAATTTTTCAATTGAAAAAATAGCAAATGATTTTAAAACTATTATTTCAAATACAGTAAGATCATGAAAACTATAATCCGAAAATTAATACATTATCTTGGCAATATCCTTAGATTCTTTCAGTTGTCGTTTTTAAGAGCATCTGGAGCTAAAATTGGTAAGAATACCATGATTAGCTTGGGAGCGAAAATTGATGTTAGACGAGGTAAAGTTTCTATTGGCGACCATTGCTTAATCACACACGGCTGCTATATTTTATCTCATGATGGTGCAGCGCATATTGTCAACCCTGATGATAATGGCACAGGCTTTGTCACCATAGGTGATCATGTATTTATAGGTGTTAATACTGTGGTAATGCGTAATGTAACTATAGGTAATCATGCCATTATAGGTGCTGGTTCAGTTGTAAATAAAGATATACCGGAAGGTGTTGTTGCAGCTGGTAACCCTATAAAAATAATAAAGGAATTAAATAAACCCTACAGGCCATTGCCAAAGAAACATTTTGATATAACATGATTATAATCCCTATATTAATATTTCTGGCAATGATTATTGCTAAAACTAAAAAAGGACTTTTTGCATCGTTTTTGGTTTTAGTTGCAACTAAATCAGTGGTTGATGCGTTCTGGAATTTTAAGCTAGGCCCTTTATCAATTATGTCGTTGCAAGGAGCTCTAATTCCAATTTTATTTTATCAGATTTTGAAGCATAGAAAAATGATTCCTAAATTTTGGTTAAATACGGCAAATATTTATTTGATTGCTTTATCGTTAGGAGTATTTTGGGCATTACCGATTAAACCAATAGCTACTTTTGAAATAATAATTTTAAATTTGAACATATATTTGGGTTTTATTTTAATTCCTCTGTTGATTAATGATAAAAAAAAATTAAAGCAATTTTTATTGGCTATAATGATATGCGGAATTTTTCCCGTTTTAGTAAGTATATTTCAATTGCAAACGGGTATTATTTTTCGGGAACGTGTTACAATTGGTTTATCACGTTATGTCGGGTTTTATCATGATGCCTTTCCAACACGTTTTTATGGTTTAATGACATTAATGTCGATATTAATATATCAATCCGTTTACAAAATTAATAGCTTTTTTTTTAAAATATTTTTATTACTACTAAGCTCTGGGGCATTAGTTTCGATGTATGCCGTATTTAGTAAGGCCGCAGTTAGTATTATTGTGGTATGGATTGTGATTTTATTACTGTTTTCTAAAACTAAAGTTAAACAATCTTTTACGATACTTATTGGTGCTTTAGTAATAATACTAGTGTTTGGTGATGCAGTTTCTGGTAATATTGAACAATTATTTAGTAAAGAATTAGGGTATCAAAGTGGTGATGTCAAAGATGCTAGATACACACTAGCCGGTAGAGGATATATCTGGCAAAAATATTGGGATTTCTGGTCTACAGAGCAATCTATTTTTTTTCAATTGTTTGGCGATGGGATTGATCGGCCAGTACATAATGAGTTTTTTAGGGTACTCTTGGTTAATGGCATTTTAGGCTTATTTTCCTTAATTATTTTTTTAGTTAATATGATCCTGAATACGTTTAAAATTCATCGAAATATTAGAGTATTTGGGATGATGTTGCTAGCTATGTATTCAATTGATTGTATTGGTCTAGTTCCGGGTTCTTATTACTATTATAATATATTAGTTTGGGGTATCTTTGGCACATTATTAATGAAGCCCCAATTATTTATAAAACAAACATAAATTTTAAATGCAACAACTCACACAAAAGCTAGGTTCTGGAGATATGATTATCCAAGAGGTACCTTATCCGCAATTAGGAAAAGGAATGGTAATTGTTAAAAATCACTATTCTATAATTAGTGCAGGTACAGAAGGTTCTACTGTCGTTGCTGCACGAAAAAGCTTAATTGGTAAGGCAAAAGAGCGGCCACAACAAGTAAAACAAGTGATTGATACCTTGAAAAAACAAGGCCCTATACAAACCTACAGAGCAGTCATGAAAAAACTAGATGCCTATTCACCTTTAGGCTACAGTTGCGCTGGTGAAGTCATTGAAGTTGGTGAAGGAGTGACTGAGTTTGAAGTTGGCGATAAAGTGGCTTGTGCAGGAGCAGGTTATGCCAACCATGCTGAAATTGTTTCTGTGCCTATAAATCTTTGCGTAAAATTAGATAAAAACGCAAGCCTTAAAGATTCAGCTTACAACACCGTTGGAGCAATTGCGATGCAAGGGGTTCGACAGGCCGATATGCGTTTGGGAGAATCTTGCGTAATTATTGGTCTTGGACTTTTAGGGCAATTAGCTGCGCTTATTTTAAAAGCATCTGGTGTTACTGTTATTGGTATTGATGTTTCTGAAGCTGCTGTTAAACAGGCCCTAGATAATAAGGTCGTAGATTTGGGACTCACTAGAAACGCAGCAGGAGTTGAGGAGCAAATACAAAACGCAACAAATGGCTATGGCGCAGATACTGTAATTATTGCAGCTGCAACAAATAGTCTAGATCCCATAAATTTTGCAGGCGCCATAGCACGTAAAAAAGGAAAAGTTATTGTTTTAGGAGCAGTGCCAACAGGTTTTGAGCGCGATCCTTACTGGTATCGTAAAGAGTTAGAGCTTAAAATGGCCTGTTCTTATGGTCCTGGACGTTATGATTTAAATTACGAAGAAAAAGGCATTGATTATCCCTTGCCTTATGTACGCTGGACAGAAAAGCGCAATATGGAAGCATTCCAGAATTTAATTGCAACCAAGCGTATAGATATTGATTATTTAACAACACACGAGTTTGATTTTGATAATGCCAAAGACGCCTTTGATCTGGTAGTATCAAAATCAGAACCGTTTACAGGAATTGCCTTAAAATATAATACTGATAAAGCAGCTAACAAATCGAAAATTACAACTGGAGAAGCCGAACATTTAGGTAAAATAAACATTTCATTTATTGGAGCTGGCAGTTACGCACAAGGAAATTTATTGCCAAATATTCCAGAAACAAACGATGTTGCTAGAGTTGGTGTACTTACCAATACTGGTACAACGTCTAAACGTGTTGCTGAGAAATTTAAGTTTCAATTTTGTGCCACAAAAGAAGAAGATGTTTTAGATGATAAAACCAATACGGTATTTGTTGCCACGCGTCACGATTCACATGGCCCCTACGTTTTAAAAAGTTTAAAAGCTAATAAAAACGTATTTGTTGAAAAGCCTTTATGTTTATTAGAGTCCGAGTTGCAAGAAATTATTGAAGCACAATCCAAAGCTAATAAAGCCGTAATGGTTGGCTTTAATAGACGTTTTTCTCCTTTAACAGTAAAATTGAAAAAAGCGATAGGTAATAATCCTATGACGATGTTGTATCGCATCAATGCAGGTGCCATTCCTGGAGATAGTTGGATTCAGGATTTAGAAATTGGTGGTGGTCGTGTGTTAGGAGAAGTATGTCACTTTATTGATTACTTGACGTATCTTAATGGAAGTTTACCGGTTAAAGTTTCTGCAACTGCACTTCCTGATGCCAATAAATTAAATGATACCTTAAATATTTTGATTCAGTTTGAAAATGGATCATCTGGTGTCGTTGCCTACTACGCTAATGGTTCTAAGGCGATGACTAAAGAGTATGTTGAGGTGTTTTCTGCAGGCTTGTCTGCGACTTTAAACGACTTTAAAG
>Ga0206130_10006712_pt1 | contig 13044 bp, 8 predicted proteins | sample Helgoland_Spring_9_FD_148637 | JGI IMG/M metagenome (GOLD analysis project Ga0206130, IMG submission 148637) | Pelagic subsurface seawater microbial communities from Kabeltonne, Helgoland, North Sea - Helgoland_Spring_Bloom_20160512_1 | ecosystem: Environmental > Aquatic > Marine > Epipelagic ... | reverse complement strand
TAATGCCTACCCTAACGTATATCAGTATAATAAAAAAGTTCCTAATATTGAGGATTATCAATCTATTGAAAGAGGAGCAGCTAAAAAGGTTAAACCAAAACCTAAACCTGTAGATTTAAATGGTACTAATAATACTGGTGGTAATTTTATAGAAAAACCTAATATTCATCCCCTAATGCCCTTTAGTGGTGATAATATAATAGAAAGTAGATTTGGTAGTTCATTAAGGTTAGGAAGTACTATTAAAACTGATACTTTATATCGAAATAATTGGTCTGAATATGGAAATAATGGAGATCCTATTACTGTATTAAGAAATGGACAACCATCATTATCAGATAGTGCTGGGTTTAACCCAATAGTAGAAAATATAAACGAAGATCTTTCTTCTATTTATATGACCTCTACCCAAAATATTCCTATTTCGGCATCAAGTTTAAACTATACAGCTATATCTAGTGGACAATCACCAACATATCCTGGAAGTTATGATGGTAGTTCTCAAATTATTCTAAATTCAGGTAGATTAGTATTTAATTCAACTGTAGATAGTATATTAATGTCATCTCCAAAAGTTATTAATTTAGCTGCTATTGGTGATATTGGTATTGCAAGTAGAAAATCAATTACTTTAGAAGCAGATACTATAAATCTAGGTGGTTCTAAATCATCTCAGCCTGCAATAGCGGGGGATACATTTTTGAAACAATTAAAAGGTTTAACTTCAGCAATTCAAACATTAGCTAATGCTTTAAATAATGATCCTAAAGTTGGACCCACAACTCAATTTGCTGGTAATATTTTAAATGAACAAGCCAAAAAGTTCAATAACAGTTATGATACGTTCACATCTAAAAAGGTAAAATTAAGCTAAAATGGATAAACAAGACTTATTAGATGCTGCTCTAGACTACATAAAAACCGAAGCTGGTAAAAAGGCTATAGGGGTAGATTTAGATATTGAAAATTTAAAAAAGGTTATTACTAAGGAAACTGGAGAAAAACCATCTCCTGAAGCCTTAAAAAAAAGATTAAAATCCTATATCCCTAAAATTGAAAAGTTTACTATTGAAGGTAGATTATATGATAAAATAACTTCTGAACCTATTAAAGGGGCTAAAGTAGAACCCTTATTAGCTTTAGGAAAAAAAACATTTACTGATAAAAACGGAGAATTCATAATTAACTTAGAACTACCCATTTTACCCTTTAATAATAAAGCATTAGTTGAATCTAAATTAATATATACAAAATCTGGATATATTCCTCAATACGCTGAGCTTTTAACCCAAAAGAGAGAGGTTAAAAGTGATTTAAAGGCAAAACCTTTAATTAATACTAAACTGGCTGCTGATCAAGCAGTTGAGATTGTAAAAGAGGAAGTATATTCTAAGATAGAAGAAGCAGCTAAATTTGCTGCTTCCCTTCCTGAAAAAATCTTATTAGTTAGAAGAAAAGCAATTGAAAAATTTACAAATGCCATTTTATTTAAACTATTACCTTTAGCTATAGGTTTAATGTTGATATTTGGAATTACAAAAATTAAAGATAGAAATAAAAAAATATGTCCTACCCCTTCCCAATTAAAAAGGGCTGCTAAGACTAGAAATTCAATAGCTAGACAAATTAACCAAATATATGTAATGGTAATTGTTAATGTTGGGTTAGCTGTTTTGTTTAATTATATTGCCATCCAATTAAGAGGAATAAGAATGCAAATATCATCTCTGCCATTCCCTGTTGCTTCCCCTCCAGGTGTTGGAGTACCACAGTCCCTACTCTCAGGATTACAAAATATAAAGGATATATTAAAGACATTAGCAGATGATAACAAAAAACTTAATATTCAACTTATTGTAGCTTTAATATTTTTTATAGCGGCTATGATAATATTATCTATGATTATTAAAACGGTAGATTCGTTAATATTCGAATGTGCCCAAGATCAAGATATAGAATTAGAAGAATTAAACCCGGCAATACAAGATTTAGCCAATGGGGGTGATAATAATATAGTTACCCCTAATCAAGTAGCAGGTTTTACACTTGAGGTAGTAGAATTAGATAAAAATAATGTAGGTAAGTATAAAAGAAGACAAGCAGTAGGGAAAAATAGTCAAGGTGTTATTCTAGTAAGAGGAGACCAATCATTTAGCAACGACGATTCCGCTTTAATTAACGAACTTATATTTTACATTAGATCAAACGATTTAAAAGCATATTAATCCAATATTTATAATAAATCATACACGTATGAAACTAAGTCAATTAAAAACAATAGTAAAAGAAGCAGTAAAAGAAGCAATCCAAGAAGAAATGAAAGATCTTCTAATGGAAGCGGTACGTGCTCCTAGACAAACAGTTGTCGAAAGAATAACAGCAACACCTTCAACAGATATAGGAATACCTAGTCCAATGAATCCAGTAATGCAAACTTCTATGCCTGAAAGTGATAGAATGGCTATGAGAGAAAATATCCAAAGTGTATTAGGTGGAATGATGCCTGGAGCAAATGGAACAATATCTGCAACTACAAATAGTATGCCCCTACAAATGAATGGTAGCGTAGATACATCAAGCCCAAATGGTAGTTTACCACAAGGGGATGTATCAATGGATCAGATAATGGGTTTAATGAAGAGATAATATATGGCATTCGGAGCAAAACAAATATTCCCTAATGATACTAGAGCACGAGTTGCTATTGGTGTAAATCTCCCGTTAAACGGTAGAGCAGTATTTGACTCCAATTACCAAACTAAGGATGCAATTAAAGCTAATTTAATTAATTATTTTTTAACAAACCCTGGAGAAATAAATGGTAATCCAACATTTGGTGCTGGGTTAAGGAGTTTTTTATTTGAATCTATAGTTGAAGAGAATTTAGATTTTTTAGAAGAAAATATTCAAGAAAAAATAAAAACTTATTTTCCAAACGTTATAGTAGATGAGGTTACATTAACTTCAAATGAAGATAAAAACGATATACACATAACAATAACTTATTCTATTGCCAATACTGGTATGAATGATGAGTTAGAATTAAGCTTTGCATAATGGCAGTAAATAGAGAAATAAAATATCTAAATCAGGATTTTACTGGTTATAGAGCTAATTTAATAAATTACGCTCAAACCTATTTTCCAAATACCTACACCGACTTTTCTCCTACATCACCTGGAGTAATGTTTATGGAAATGTCCTCATATGTTGGTGATGTTTTAACTTATTACTTAAACAACCAAATACAAGAGAATTTCTTACAGTATTCTAGACAGACTTCAAATCTATACGATTTAGCTTATATGTTTAGTTATAAACCTAAAGTAACAGGTTTAGCAACAGTTGATATAGACTTTTATCAACAACTTCCTGCTACAGTAGTAGGTGGAAAAACTGTACCGGATTATGACTATGCTTTATATATAGAAGAAAATACCCAAGTTACATCAGCAACTAATGCCTCTAACGTATTTACAATAGAAGACCCTGTTGATTTTACTATATCTAGTTCACAAGACCCTACTACAATTACTATAGCTCAGGTATCCAATGGAGAACCTGTATATTTTCTATTGAAGAAAACAAGAAAATCAGTCTCAGGTCAAATATTATCTGCAACATTTTCTTTTTCTAACCCAACAGAATTTCCAACTAAAATATTAGCAGCAGCAAATATTGCAGATATAATAGATGTCACAGATTCTGATGGAAATAAATGGTATGAAGTAGATTATTTAGCACAAGATACAGTGTTTGATGGTATTAAAAATACTAACGTAAATGATCCAAATAGCTTCGAAAATTTGGACACACCTTACTTATTAAAAACAAAACAAGTACAAAGAAGATTTGCTACTCGTTTTTTAAGTGAAAACCAATTACAACTTCAATTTGGATCTGGAAATTCTACACTTAATGATGAAGAAATAATTCCAAACCCAACAAACGTAGGTATTGGATTACCATTTGAACGTGATAAATTAACAACTGCTTATAGCCCAAATAACTTTATTTTTACAAATACTTATGGGGTTGCTCCTAGTAATACTACTTTAACAGTAAGATACTTAGCAGGTGGGGGTGTTACTTCAAATTCACCATCTAATAATTTAACTTCACTTAATACTTCAACTATTAAGTTCCTAAAAACGGGTTTAAACAATAACGCTTCTAATTATATATTTAACACCTTAGCCTCAAACAACCAAAATGCAGCAAGTGGGGGTAAAGATGGAGATACAGTAGAAGAAATTAGACAAAACTCAATAGCAAACTACTCATCTCAGTTACGAAATGTAACAGCCGATGATTATTTAGTACGATCTTTGAGTATGCCTTCTAGATATGGGATAGTATCCAAGGCACACACACAAAAACCTAATACCGAAGATTATTTATCTTCCTTAGACATATATGTTTTATCGTATGACGCCAATAAAAAATTAAAGGTTGCATCTAAATCTTTAAAAGATAACTTAAAAACTTACTTGAACCAATATAGAATGATTGGTGATACTATATCTATTAAAGATGCTTTTATAATTAACATAAGTTGTGATTTTGAAATTATCACATTACCTAGTGTAAATAATAATGAAGTAATATTAAATTGTATCACAGCGTTACAAGACTATTTTAATATAGATAGATGGCAAATTAACCAACCTATTATTTTAAGAGATATTCAAATTATATTAGACAAAATAGAAGGAGTACAAACAGTTAAAAAGGTATTAATTGAAAATAAAGCTGGAACTACCTCAGGGTATTCTAGATATGGATATGATATTCATGGAGCAACACAAAATGGAGTTATTTACCCTTCATTAGATTCATCTATATTTGAACTCAAAAACCCAAATCAAGATATTAAAGGAAAAATAGTAACAATATAACATGGCAGTATACAAATTATTCCCGGAAAAAGATACAACTCTATACTCAGCATTCCCTAATTTAAATACAGGAATAGATGCTATATTAGAGATATCTAGCACAGTCCCATCAATAGCACCATCACCAAGAGTAGCTAGATCTATAATTCAATTTAGCCAAACAGAGATTGAAGATGTAATTGATAATAAAATTAATGGTTCTGCCTTTTCTAGTAGTCTAAAATTATTCGCAGCGGAAGTACAGGGTATTAATTTAGACACAACTCTAGAAATACTCCCCGCATCTAATACCTGGGGAAATGGAACCGGAGAATATGGTGATAAACCTCAAACTACTAATGGATCTAGTTGGAAATATATTAGTTATTCTGGGTCTGATATCTGGAAAACTGGTGGTTATACACCTTATGTAACAGGATCTTATACTGGAAGTATATCTGAAGGTTTACAAAATGGAGTAGGTGGTAACTGGTATACAGGATCTGGATATATGACTAGAGATATTACATCAACTCAAACATTTGGTTTAAGATCAACTAAAGATCTTAATTCTAATGTTACTAATATAATCCATGCTTGGTATACAGCATCAAAAGACACACCTGTTAATTCTATTAATAATAATGGTTTTATAGTAAAAATATCTGGTTCTTCGGAATTCGCAACTACAAAAGCAATCCAACCTATTTTTAAATTTTATTCCGTTGACACTAATACTATATATCCTCCTACATTAGAAATGAAATGGGATGATTCTCAATATTCTACAACATTACCTCCAATTACAACATCGGATTTATTTGTTGGGTTAGATTCTAACCCTGGAAAATTTAGAAAAGAAAGTGTAAATGTCTTTAGATTAAACGTGCGTCCCGAATTTCCAGTTCGTACATTTAAGACAACATCTCTATATACAGAAAATTTTGCATTGCCTTCAGCATCATATTACGCTATAAAGGATTTAGATACAAATGAGTTCGTAGTAGATTTTGATGATAACTTTACTAAAATTAGCTGTGATGGCACAAGTAACTATTTTAGTATTTATATGAATGGTTTAGAACCTGAAAGATATTATAAGATATTAATAAAGACTACTATTAACGGAAATACAATAGTAAAAGATGAAGATTATTATTTTAAAGTAGTTAATGGGTAATGGAAAATAAAGTAGATGTAAAAAAAACAGTATTTAACAAACCTCAATATATTAAAACTATTGATACCACCTTTAGTGAATTAGGGGTTACAAACATAGTTGAAGATATTGAATCAACTGTTGATGTTACTAAGTTTTTTGAATATTACGACGAATTATTTTACGAAATACCAGCAACTGGTGAGACCAATTCACACGAATTTTTAGTCAAAACTAGTGGTGAATATATAAATTATGATCAAGATAGTGATATAATACAGGCATTACAAGAAGAAATTTCTGCCTTAAGACAAGAAAATTTAAATTTAGAAATCAGAGCTGTAAAAGCAGAAACCGGAGAAGATATATCTATCGATCCGTCATTAGATGTGAATATTGCAAATTCTGAAGAAACACAAACCGATGTTCTTAACCTTATAGGGGCTAATGGTTTAAATGGATTATAAAATGGAAGACAAAGTTTTAGTATTACCCGTAGATTCTCAAACATTTGAAATTGAAAATTATTCAATTGAGGATGTTTCACTGATATCTTCACAGGAATTAGACACTAATTTTTCCCAATCTACAGACTATATAGAATATTATATGTTTGATGGAAATCAAAACCAAATATTCCCTTCTAAAACAGAAGAATTACTAACATATACTGTTAGAGATGGTCATGTTTTATTAGACCCAAAACAAGATTTAGAAAGAGAAGATTTTAATGAGGGAACATATTATGTTAATTATAATTTCTATAGAAAACGTCTTAACTCTTCAATATCTTCTAAATATTATATACAAGAAATCAGCTCAGACCGAACTGAAATTAGATTAAATTCTAATACAATATCAAATGATGACGTTCAATCATCAGTTCAAGAATTTATACAATATAGAGATTCACAAAACTATTTTGTTGATTTTTATTTAAATTTTGGAGATAATAATCTAATAATATCCAATAACATAAAATTAGATGTTACAAACGAAGAAGATTATTCCGCAATAATAAAACTTTACGAACCTTTACCTGCAGATTTTAACCTTAAATCTCAATGTTGGGTAATTGAAACAATCTCATCAGCACAAAGTTACCAAGTACAGTTTCCTGTACCTATTTTTGATCCTCAAGATTTTGAATATATTGCAGGACCTAATTTAGATTTAAATATAAAAAATGAAAGTGGGACTACTTCACAAGAATACTCTTATGATACCTTACTTAGTTCTAATATTACAAGTTCTAATAACCAAATTCAAAGTTTATTAGATGATAAAGGGATTAAAATAAATATAAATTATGATAATTTTGCTAATTTTATAAAATTTTCATCTGCTAAAACTAGATTAGAAAATTTCTACTATAAAGTTAGTTTAATTGAAAATTATAATAGTCAAATTTCACTTTTAAACACTAATGTAGTTAGTAATACTAATTTAACAAGTGAATTTATCTCGAGTACATCAATATTTGGTGCCAAAGTTAGTGATATAATTAAAAACTTCGATTCTTACGAGAGTTTTCTATATTTCAATTCTGGATCTGCTTATAGTTACCCAAAGACAAATTCTAAACCACCATATACTTTAGCAGCTACTACTAGTACTGAAGTAAAAACATGGTTGGGGAGTAGTGATTCTACTAATTTATATTATGGGGGATTAGCATTACAAGCATATAATTTTGACCAAAATAATCAAGATTATCTTCACTGGAATATCCCAGAATATTTAAGAGATGATTCTAATAACGATCAATATGGTTTATTTATCGATATGGTGGGTCAACATTTTGATAATATTTGGATCTATACCAAAGATGTAGTTAATAGATTTGATGCCGATAACCGTTTAGATTATGGTATATCAAAAGATTTAGTTGCTGATGCCATTAAAGACTTTGGTGTTAAATTATATTCAAATAATTTTAATACTAATGATCTATATGAAGCGTTTTTAGGTATTACCCCATCAGGTATTACCTTCCCATCAACCGGGTCAGAATTAATAAATACTCAAATATCTGCTTCCAATGATATAATTCCATTGGACGACACTAACAAGCGATTATATAAACGAATATACCACAATATACCGTATTTACTTAAAACTAAGGGTACAATAGCTGGGTTAAGAGCTTTAATAACATCCTATGGTATCCCTGATACTATTTTAAGAATAAGTGAATTTGGAGGTAAAAATCCTACTAATAAACAGGATTGGGATTTAAAACAAAATGTATTTAATTATGCTCTTGAACTAGATGGAAACAATTATTTTAGTTCTTCCTTTAGACCTAATACTAATTTCTCTACTAGTAACCCTAATACCATACAATTTAGATTTAAAACACCAGGTCTACCAGAAAACCATATAAATCAATCTTTATTTTCCGTAGGTGAGTTGGGGACCAGTTTATTGGTATTAGAATATACAGGATCAAGTAATACAAGTGGATCATATTCAGGTTCAATTTCTGATCCATACAAGGAATATGGTACTCTTAAATATATCCCTAACACTAGTACTCCATCTATAAGTGCAAGTGTATACCTACCTATATTTGATAATAACTGGTGGTCAGTAATGACAACACAAAATAATTTAACGGCTTCTCTATCGGTAGCAAATAAAATAGATAATGAGTTAGGCTTTTTAGGTTATAATGAAATAACAGGATTTAATACTAATTCTTATCTTAATAGTACTAAAATTACTTTCCCACATCCTAGTAATAGATTTTTTAATAGTAAAACATACATCCCCTTTTCAGGTTCTATTCAAGAAATTAGATACTATGCACCTAATATTAGTGCTAGTTCATTTGAAGATTTTGTATTAAACCCTTATGCATTTAAAGGAAATGGTTTTGGTACTCCAAACCAATTAACCTTTAGAGCAGATTTAGGTACTTTATCATTAACAGGATCAAGAGAATCAATACACCCTAAAATAACGGGTTCATGGTTACCAACATCCTCATTTAATAATGGTACTAGTGATTTTTATTTATCTAGTGAATCCTTTATTAAAAACAAAGAATATATACATTTAAATCAACCCCATCAAGGGATTAAAAATAAAGTAACTGATAGAATATCACTATCAGATAATATAATCCCAACCGGTGATACTTTATCATCTAAAAGGTCACTACAACAATATTCTTACTTAACTCAAAGTACTACTCCTGATGCTGATTATTTAGAAGTTGCATTTTCACCTACTAATCAAATTAACGATGATATAGTTGCTGAATTAGGTAATTTTAACATAGGAGAATATATTGGAGACCCAAGACATATGTCTGAATCTAGAACTAACTACCCAGATTTAGACGCCTTAAGAGATCAATACTTCTTAAAATACATCAAAAGTTACGATGTTAAAGATTTTATACGTTTAATAAAATACTTTGATAATTCTTTATTCAAAATGATTAAAGATTTTACACCTGCTAGAACAAACTTATCATCAGGTGTAGTAGTAAAACAACATATATTAGAAAGAAATGCATATTCTGCAAGACCAGTATCACACGAAGATGTAACATACTCAGGATCAATTAAATCTTTTGCACGTGGTTATGGTGCAGGACCAATTGAAGTATTTAGAGGTGGAACTGGTGGTGTGTTTGAAAGATTTAATAGTTTAGATTTCTACAAAAGTGGTAGTGATGGAAAGGGACCTGATAACAGGTTTGGTATTACTCAAAGCTGGTTTGATACTTTACCAACAACTGGTTCTTCTCATCAAAAATATGATAGAGATGACCAACGTGAATTCTATAATGGGGAATTTAGTCAATCCATGTATGTAAAAATGCAGAGGGGAAATGATTATAAAGATGATGATCCTTGTTATGATTACTTAAATTGGGAAAATGTACCTGAGTTATTATACAACCTAGAATATATGAGTGGTTCGGATAATTTATATAGAATTGAAAAATTCATCCCTACACCCCCACAAGTACTAAATCCATATTTATCAAGTAATACAAATCAGAATGGAGAAGTTGCCCTATAACATCCAACACACTTATTTATACTAATGTGTCAACTATAGGTAATATATCTGAAGGTACACGTTTTTATAGGGATGTTGCTGGTTTACTAGAATGGACAGGGTCTGAATACTGGTATGGTATTAGAGAATATAACCTTATTCCTGTAGGTTTAGACATAACAAGTTATGAATATATAAACTCTACAGATATACAAGGAGGTAATACCGGATCCTCAACTACTACTCCCTTTATTTATAATAATGTAGTAGGAACATATACAGGAGCAAATACTGGAATTGGTCAGATTGGACAAGGTAGTGGAGCTGAATGGAAGATTACAACTGTAGAAGGAGAAATAACTCAAATCACAGCCTCTGATGTGGGTAGTGGTTATACTATTGGGGATACAATCTCATTTTCATCAAATGATTTGGGTGGTTCCCCTATGAATACTTTTCCAATTTTAGCACCCCCACGTGGTAATGGAAATATATTAATGGAGTACATAGGGCTAGCACAAGATACTTATTATACAGGATCCTTTGGTCCTATAACAGCATCTAATGTCACAGTTAGCTCGGGTACTACAGACATCCCAACTTTTCAATTAACCTTCAGAAATTCAACCTTAACTACAACCTCCCCTGTACCCGGAATATTATTTAGTATTGCAGCAGTAGATGGTGGAGAAGGAATTAAAGAAGGAGATACATTTGATTTTTATTCAAGTGAGATAAATGAATTTATATCTGCATCTCTTGTATCAGATGGAATTATCAACCCAGGAGATCCTTTACCAACAACAGGTACACAAAGTCCTCTTCTTACTATAATACCTCAAAATTTAGATATAAGTACTTCCACCTTAACTCTATCTGAACCTTTATTTATAACAGAGGTTGAGGATACACAAAATCAATTCTCAGTAAAAATTAATGATACTGGATTAGTTACTCAAAAGTTTGCATGTAAATTCCCTCAAGCCTTTCGAGCAAAATATAGACCATCAGGGACGTTTGCTTACACGAGATATATTTATCTTAACTATGATTCTAATTATGATACTATTATCAATAATAAAGTTATAGTACCCACAAGTGGTTTTGATATGGCTTGTTGGGAAATTATTGAAACTCTATTCTCTAAAAACGATGCATACTTTTACCATGATATAACAAGTGGTTGTACACTAGCACCAATCACCACTTTTCCTATATCAATAAAATTTAACACAAATTCATCAGTAGTATGTACATCAAATGATAATACTTATTATTTTGATGATGAATCCTTTCTAACTGCAACTAAAATTTATAAAACCCCAGTATCAAATCCTACTAACTATGCTGATTCTGGGTGGTATAGTAATGGGGGTATAAGAAGAGAATGGAATAAAAGTACGGGAACATTAGGTCTTCCTACTATGTGTGGTGGTATTACTATCAATTACGGTGGGGGTATTGGTGGTGGAACAAGTAAAATTATTTGTAATGAATTATATAAACAAGGATACCTTCCAGAAAATATATGGGAGGCCGATGAAAGATATGGTGATATGATGTTTGCAAAAGACCCAAAAATGATAATTGGGTATCAAATGTGGGCTCGTAAAGTAGTTAAATATATGAGAGCAAAACCCCAACATACTAAATATTTATACCGTATATTAAAACCATGGACTGAATATATGGGGTATGAAATGGGGGCAATAGATAAACAAAATTACATAGGTAAAACCTTTCACACAATAGCCAAATATTACTCGTATTTAGTTTTTGATTTGGGTGGTGGTAAGAGATTACTTAACTTATATAATTATAAGAAATTTAGAAAAAATATAGGATAATATGGCTATAGAATATTATAGATTAACAAACCTTTCAAATACCGAAAAATTATTTGGGTATCAAAGTGGATCAACCTCCCCAGGTGATTTTCATACAGTCTATCTTAATGGGTATGCTGATGAACAAATTGTTCAAAGTTTTATAGAACCTATATTTATCCAAATTGGAGTTAGTGAAGCTCAATTTACTCTTGATACCTTCGGTCCACCTCCGGGATACGCCTGGTTATGGAATGACGGTAATAAAGTAAAATATATTAAAATTAACCATCTTTCATCCAATGATTTTAATATTTCTCCCTATATTAGTGATAGTTTAATTACATCTTTCGCAATGATAGGAGCTAGAGATTCTAGTAATATTTTCATGTATAACCCATCAGGGAGTCAACACGTTGAAGATTATTATTTAAGTAATAGTACTAAAAAGGGTAACTATAGTTTTTTAGTAGTTGAACAATCTCCTTCTTCAAGGGCGGTAAGTGATTTAACATCTGGTCAAAGAAATTTTAATTTTGAAGCTAGTGGTGAATATACTTGGTATGCTACATCATCAGGTCAGATTGATAATCCAATCTCTTCTTCGGGTTATAGTTCTTCTATAGCACAAGGTTATTTTCCAAAAAACATAGAAAACTTTGGTACCTCTCAACTTATTAGAGGTTGGAATGATGCTAACTATTATGTTGAGGGTAATTTAGTACCTACTAGTGGGGTTTTAATAGATCATCTAAAACATTTTAATACAGGATCAACAGAAAGAGATTATGATTCTAGTTTCCCATATACTGCTAGTTCAATTCCATGGTTTATAAATGCACCAACTTCATCTGTCCATATATTATCATCATCATTTGGTACATATTCTGGTCAAAATAGGTCTATTAAAATAGGACCATCATTTAGAAATACATCAGATGAAACCCCTTATGGAACAGCAGTATATGGTGATCCTAATTTTGAGTATGGTGGTAGTGGAGCTGATGATTTTATTTCATATTATTATAAAGAGGATACAAACCAAATTTTGGTTTATGATCCTAGTAATATAATAGATGAACCTAAAAATTCACAACCTTTATATTATCCAACTCCTAAATATAATTCCCTTTTAGTAGGAGTAGGAGACCCTAAAACATATATT